>ERZ779889.372-NODE-372-length-57994-cov-42.501821_pt1 | contig 57994 bp, 50 predicted proteins | sample MGYA00511030_ERZ779889 | MGnify/ENA primary metagenome ERZ779889 (study PRJEB29588, sample SAMEA2160616) | human gut metagenome | biome: human gut; feature: human-associated habitat; material: faeces | place: Denmark | collected 2008/2010 ... | reverse complement strand
TCAGAAAGGTCATCAGCGTAAAGGCTGAGCCGACCGCTGCAAGCGCATCGCGCCCAAGAAATTGCCCGACGATCAGCGTGTCGGCAATGTTATAGCACTGCTGCAATAGATCACCCAAAATCATGGGGATGGCAAACAGCAGCATAGACTTGGTGACAGGGCCTCGTGTTAAATCGCGGTTCATGACTTGCCTCCGTATCGTAAGTTAAAAACTACATTTTGTAAGTATTGTAGCGTTTTTAATCCGACCTGTCAACATATCATTTACTTTTTGAAGGAACGGTGGTATCATCAGAGATAAAGATCATGGAGAAATCTGATTTGCGGAGGAAACAGTATGTACTTGGACGGACTGGATGGCTTGGATCAAAAGATCGTGCGGCTGCTGATAGAAAACGCACGCTCTTCCTATTCCGATATCGGTGATAAAATCGGCATCTCAAGAGTTGCGGTAAAAGCCAGAATACAGGCTATGGAGCAGAAAGGCATTATTGAGGAATATACGACCGTTATCAATCCTCAGAAGATCAGCGGCGCAGTCTCCTGCTATTTTGAAATCGAGACAACGCCACGCTGTCTGGCGGAGGTCACAGAGACCTTGTATCAAAACGATACCGTAACGCAGATCTACCGCGTGACGGGAAAAAACAAGCTGCATGTCCACGCTGTTGCAGCCTCCGCTGAAGAAATGGAGATTTTTCTGCACACAGTAATTGACGCATTGCCCGGAGTTGTCAGCTGCAGCTGTAATATGATCCTCTCACGCATTAAGGATATAAAGGGGCTGCGGCTATAGAAATTGCCTGCAAGCAGCTTAAACTGCTTACTGCATTTTTGGTATTTTTATTCTATACTATTTTGAGAAGCTTGAACCTGTGCTTAGACTGAGACGGCGGCTCATGCGAGCCGCCGTCCCTGCATTTCATATTATTTTACTTTTATCTTACTCGGTTCGGGTTGCATAATTTGCTGTGCGTCTTTATACTTGATTATGAATATAGAAAAGGAATTACTATGGAAATTTGACTGAACTGTGTCGAAAGAACTTTGACAAGAGACAGGCTCTCCATTCAACGACTTTGAGCGTTCAGAGTTGGGGCTTTACAACACTGGTCTTCCGGCTGTGGCAATACAGCATTTCTGAGGATGATCAACGGACTGGAAATGCCATACCGACGGTTTACCTACCGGTGTGTACGCAACCGAAATAGCACAGCCGGCCGGATATTTTTTTCATGATCCCGTTTATGACGCGACCACACAGGCGCTGCCTTAGGCCTATGCGGCGGCTCTGTATTCGGAGCGCTGCAAGGAAAGAAGAAGGAAACAAAGAATGAAGAAAAGGAAAAGGACGAAAAATAGCAGCGGATTTTCAAAATATCTCGTGTCGATCCTGCTGCTTCTGCTGTTTGAAGCAGTGGCGGTCATGCTGTGGCTTGTCAAGGACAACCTGTTCTATCTGCTTAATTTTAGTTACATAGGCTGCTGTCTCGCACTGGGGACGGCGCTGTTTACCGCCGGGAAGCGCTGCGCTCGGCATTTTGTGCAGCTGGCGGTGGGCAGCTATATGCTGCTGTATCTTGGTATAATCTCCCGCGAGAACATGCAGATTGAGGGCTTCTGGTACTATCTCTTCCTCGGAGTTTTTGAGGCAGCGACCATTCACTATGCGGTGGCAAAGATTTTCGGCCCGTTGCTGTTCGGACGCGGCTGGTGCGGCTACGCCTGCTGGACGGCTATGGTGCTGGACTTTCTGCCCTATAAGCAGCCGAAGAAGCCGCGAAAGGAAAAGCTGGGCGTTCTGCGCTATGTAATGTTTGCATTATCCTTGACGTTGGTTTCCGGGCTGCTTCTGGTGAAGGTCGTGCATCTTGAGCAAATCATGTTCTGGCTGTTCCTCGCCGGAAACGCGCTCTATTACATCGCAGGCATTGCGCTTGCCTTTGCATTCAAGGATAACCGCGCATTCTGCAAATATCTGTGTCCCATCACGGTGTTCCTTAAGCCCATGAGCTATTTTTCCCTGCTGCGCGTCCACTGCGATGAGGATAAGTGCATTCATTGCGGAAAATGTCTGAGGGTCTGTCCCATGAACGTGGAGGTCAACAAGGAGTCCCGCAAGAGAAAAAACGGGACAGAGTGCATCCTCTGCTACGAATGCACGAAGGTCTGCCCCACAAAGGCGCTGCATTGACAATTTACGATGCTCCTGTTATGCTTAACTGCTTGCCTCGAAGATCGTATTTGTGCTGCATGTTAGGCGGCACGACCTTATCAGAGTCTTGGAGATATAACAACAGCCTTGGAGGATGGCATCCTCCGAGGCTGCTGCTTTTTCCGCATATCGCATATCATATAAGGGGAAATGCGACATGAGGATGAGAGAATATGTGTTGGCATACCTCCGTGTGCCGGGAAAATGAGAGAAAAGAGAACTATAAAGCTGCGATAGGAAAAAGAAGATTTTTGTTTTCTGAAGAGTATCTCCGGATGCAATGAGGACAGAAAGGAACAGTGGTGACGCAAAGCAGATAAAAGAATTGCTGAGATGTCCTCCTTTTGCACTTGGCTTGATAATTTGACTATTGCTTACTGTATTTTTTTTATGATAAACTACTGAAAAGGAGGAATAAAGGATGAAAAAACTATTGAAAGCTCTTTTAAGTTTCGTGCTGTGTGCGTCGATACTGCTGACACTCATGCCCTTTGGCCTTGCCGATGGAGACGGCAAGCTTAAGGTCGGCGCGGCCAAGGTAGATATAACCGGCCCGATAACCGATATAAGCACGGGCTATAACTCGCTCGGCGACCTTATGGAGGGGCTGCTTACGAGGCTTTATGCGCGCGCATTTGTTATCGATAACGGAGAAACGCCCGTCGTGTTTGTCTCGGCGGAGCTTGTCCACATGACCGAGAGCTAAAGCCCGGCGTTATAGCAAGGCTCAGGCAGAGAAGGTCGTGTGCCTTGCGGTCGGCAAGCTCATGCAGAAGGCTCAGCCCTTACAGATAATGCGCATTGGCAGCGTTGCCATTGCGGGTGTGCCGTTTGAGCTTACGTTTGAGCAGGCAAACAGGACTCGCACTGTTCTGGAGAATACGCTTTCCTCTGCGGGCGTTACAAAGGTCATAATCGCGACTCACGCCAATGCCTACAGCCAGTACGTCACCACCCGAGAGGAGTACGCCGCGCAGCATTACGAGGGAGCTACCTGCCTGTTCGGCCCTTGGTCGGGCGCTGCTCTGACGCAGGAGCTCGATAAGCTTGCGCAAGGCATTGTAAGCGGCGAGAAGGCTGATCCCGGAGCAGCTCTTATGCAGAAAACTCCCTTCAAGCTTGTCTACACGGCAGCCGCCATAGCCGATCCCGTCATCGACCGCAAGGGATACGGCGAGGTAAAGGCCGACGTAAGCAAGGATACATATGCAGAAGGGGAGTGGGTAACAGCCTCCTTCAAAGGCGTAAACCCAAGGCATGTATCGAACCTCACGATCAGGGACAGCACACTTGTTGACGGCTACAGCTATATGGAGGTTCAGAAGCAGATCGATGAAGATGAATGGGTCACGGTTCTCACGGACACAGATCCATATACCACCTTCCGCTGCGTAAGCTCCGCACGCGACGGCTGGACGGCTACGGTCGGCTGGCTTATAAATGGCGATAGCTTTGACGGTGGTACATACAGACTTGTCTACAACGGCATCGCAAAGAGCCTTGTCAAGGCGAAAATGAGCTATATACCGTTTAGCGCAGAGAGCTCGCCGTTTGAGGTTATTGCGTGACAGAAGGTCGAAGGCTTGCCCGAGCGGGCAAGCCTTTTTGCCGATTTGCAGCAGCCTTGGCGGTGCATATTATTGTTTGGATGTTATATCCATAAAAACTTGAATATATGCGTAATATCAGGTATAATTTTCGCGGCGGCAGCACCCTTGAGAGAGCTCATAACAGCTGCCGCGAATGAGGATATCAGGATGTCTAAAAGCCTTAAAATACAATATTATCTTACCGCTGCGCTCTTGACTGCGGTTCTTTTCGCCCTTTTCAGCATTTTCCCGCTCACGGGAGATGACTGGTATCGTGAAGGGCTGGGAGCATCAATGAGCGGCATGGGCGATCTGCTGAGGACGGTCGCACAGAAATGGAGCACGACAAACGGCCGCATACTCGGCAATGTTCTCGCGTATACTGCCGGCAGCCGACCGATAGTGCGGGACATTATGCGCACCGTGATAACACTCGGCCTTATTATGCTGCTTGCCCGCGTTTCGGGCTTGCGCAAAGCCTCCGGACTGCTGCTGTGTGCCGCGGCCGTTCTCGCGCTGCCGCGTGAAATGTTTCGCGAGATATATCCGTGGGCGGCGGGGTACTTTAACTATGTTCCGCCGGTAGCCATGGCTTTGGGCGCATTGGCGCTTATGCCGGAGGTTTTTGCGGGGCAGGAGATGAAAGCGGGCAAGGCTCGCTGTGCCGCGCTGCTCTTCCTTGGCTTTGCGTCCCAGCTTTTTGTTGAAAACATCACGTTTTATGTACTCTGCGCTGCGGGCATATTGAATGTTCTTCAGCTTGTGCGGCATAAAAGGCTTTCGGCTGCGCTCGTGTGGTATTTTATCGGCGCACTGCTTGGCGCCGTGCTGCTGCTCACGTCCCCGTCATATCTGGACATGCTTCTGCATGGCGGCAGCTATCAGGTCGGTGCGTCAAACGGATTGAGCGGCCTGCTCACGGCGGCTCGAAATAACTGCGGCACCGTGCTGCACAGTCTGATCGCTGACTGCCCCGTGCTTTACTGCTCGATAACAGTCCTGCTCGGAGCGCACATTATCCGATCAAAGCACAAGCCAGCAGATATTATAAACCTCGCTGCCATGCTCGTATGCTGTGCCTGTCTGCTGCTCGGAGAGCTGAGCAATATCGTTACGGCGATTATTTGTATCGCGTGGTATGTTCTCAGCGCTGCGGCAATTGTCCGCAGTGCAGGTCAGGCGAGGGGAAAAGTAATGTTTTTTCTGCTGGCCTCGCTATGCGCGGCATTTCCGCTCCTTTTTGTTAATCCCATAGGTCCGCGCTGCCTGTATGTGTCTTACATTTTTCAGCTGGCTGCCGCAATGAGCCTTCTTGACGGCCTCAAGCTTAAATTCAGGTATGCATATCCGGCCTGCATATGCCTGTTTTTGGGTATTGCGGCGCTTTACGCGTCGATCTATTATCCGCTTCACAAGACCGATATGCAGCAGCGTAAGCTGATCGAGGAGGCTCTTGCCCGCAATGCCGTTGAGGTCACGGTGCCGGCTTATGCAGACAGCAGCTGGCTTTGGGACGCGGATACCTCTAAAATAGAGTATGCGTATTATTATGAAGAGCCCGGCGACCTTAAGATAATATTTGCCCCGCCGGACACGGGGGAATAAGGTGATTATATGAAAGATTATATCAGACTTCTGCGTCCGAAGCATTATTTGAAAAATGTTTTGGTGCTGCTGCCGCTGTTTTTCAGCGGGCGCTTTTTCGAAGGCGAGCTTCTTGTAAAGGCCGTCGCGGGCTTTGCGGCATTCTGTCTGCTTTCGTCGTTTATCTATATTATAAACGATGTTCGCGATGTTGAATCAGACCGTCAGCACCCGGCAAAGTGCAAACGCCCCATAGCAAGCGGAGCGGTCGGCGTTCCCCCGGCGCTCGTCCTCGCCGCAGTGCTTTTGGCCCTGACATTCGCAATCGCTGTATTTATGCGTTTTCCGTTAAACGGATGGGTGTGCATAGCGGCATATCTTATCGTTAACATCGGCTACAGCTTTGGACTGAAGAATATACCTGTCCTTGACGTTGCACTGCTCGTTTCGGGCTTTTTGCTTCGTGTCCTGCTCGGCTCGGCGGTAACGGGTATCGTCATATCAAATTGGCTGTACCTCACGGTGGTGTCGGTTTCGTTCTATCTTGCCCTCGGCAAGCGCCGCGGCGAGCTTCGCCGGCAAAGTGACACAACACGGAAGGTGCTCAAATACTACAATAATGACTTTTTGGTGAGGAATATGAATATCTGCCTTACTCTGGCAATAGTATTCTATTCGCTCTGGACGGCGGACGCGGCAAATGCTCAGACGCATCTTATTTGGACGGTTCCGCTGGTCATCTGCCTGTGCCTGAAATATTACCTGACCATTGACGGCAACTCCGACGGTGATCCGATAGAGGTCATTTTTCAGGACAAGGTACTGCTCGGGCTTATTGCGGCCTTTGCGATGCTGACGGTCGTTCTGCTGTATCTGGTGTAGCCGATGAAGGAAAAATTATCAAAGAATCCGATCATGCGCGGTGTGGCGCTGATGCTCTTATCTTCGCTTTCGACCTGCCTTGGGCAGATGATGTGGAAGCTGTCGGCAAGCGGTGCGATCCTGCCGCTCCTCTGCGGCTTTGCGCTGTATGCGGTCGGCGCCGTGCTTATGGTCACGGCTCTGCGCTACGGCGAGCTTTCGGTGCTCCACCCCATCCTCGGCGCCGGGTATGTGCTGTCGCTTTTCATCGGAAGCGCCGTCTTCCGCGAAACGCTGTCGGTGTCAAAGGTGCTCGGAGTTCTGGTCATCATCGCGGGTCTTGTGCTGATAGTACGCGGCGAGGTGAAGAAATGAAGCTCATATTATCTGTTTTGCTCATGACCTTTCTCGGCTCACTCGGGGCGCTGTTTTTAAAACGCGGTTCGGCAAAGGCAAGTAAGCTTAAAAGCCTTGTCACGACGCCGCAGATCTGGCTCGGCGGTTTGTTTTATCTCGTGGGAGCGCTGCTGAATATATATCTTCTGCGCGGCTACTCATATTCCGTCATATATCCGCTGACCTCTCTGACATACGTCTGGTCGCTTGTTCTATCGGCTCTTTTGCTGCACGAGGGAGTAACGGTGCAGAAGCTTGTCGGGATAGCGGCTATATGCCTTGGTGCATTTTTGCTGGTGCAATAAACAGTAAAGCCCGGTTCGCAAGAACCGGGCTGATCTTTTAATTTTCTGTTGTTTGTATTGCGCCTAGCATGATTAGCGTTCCGACGGCTGATACGATAACGCCGACCAGCAGCGTAAAACCCGGCGTGGAGGTATCCAGCAGAAGGCCGCCTATGTAGCTTGCAAATATGCTGCCGAGCGTCATCATAGACGTTACGAAGGCCTGCCCCTTGACGGCGTTGTGCTTTGCAATGACCTCGTCAACATACCGCACCGATGCCGGAACGAAAAGCGCAAAGGAAAATGCCTGAAGCGCCTCGGCCGCATACAGGGCGGGGAGACTTGAGGCAAGGTATATCATAAGCTCCTTGACGGTAAACATTATTACCGCAAACCGCAGCAGGGAGGAGCACCTGAAGCGCTGTGTCAAACGACCGAACAGCAGCATAACGGGAACCTCCACGACCGTCATAAAGGCGAGCACATTTCCCATATCCTCGCTGCCGCCGCCGATGCTGCGGATAAACTCTATCATAAAGTTGCCGATCATGCCGTGTGTAAAATAGAGCGTCGCCGTACCCAGCAGAAAGAGCATAAAGCGCTTATTCTCTCTCGCAAATTCCAGCAGGCCGCTCGGCTTTTCGGATGCTGACTGCATACGACGCTCTGGAGCGGCGATGCGATGCGCTCTGTCGCCGGGAACAAACAGCAGGGTTGCCAATCCCAGCAGCGATGAGAACACTATGAATGCCGTCGGTACCGCGTTTTCACTGACGCGCTGCACGAGCATACCGAGGATAACATTGCACACTGCAAATGACAGCGAGCCGAGCGCTCTCGCGCGGCTGAAATTAATGCCGCAGCCCCAGCTTTCGATATAAAAGCTAAGGGAGATGCACAGCGGATTGAGCAGCGTGTTTCCCGCAACCAGCAGGGCATAGACCCCAATGAGTGAAATACTGCCCGACGGAAGGAAATACACCGCCAGCATGAGGAGCACTGCGAGAACGGCCGTTATCCGTATACATCTGAGCAGCGTGCGCCGGTCGCTGCGATCTATATATCCGGCGATGAGCGGCTGGCTGACAAAGCCTATGATATTGCCGACGGCGAACACTATGCCGATCTCGTAATTCGAATAGCCGCGAAATTGCAGAAATACGGTCGTAAAGCAAAAAACTACGGCGCTCGTGACCCAGTAGGCGATCTGCAGGAACGAATAATATATATTAAGCTTTTTTTCGGATAAATTCATGTTTTTAACGCCCTTTTATGCTGCTTTTCAGGCTTATTATTATATCATTATTGCCCGCAAATGACAAGCAAGCGGCAGCGCACGGGCGGATGCATTTTGAAAATTGCGCTTAAATTTGCGCGGAAACGGCAAGCTTATGGGCATAAAAGCTTGCAATTGCGCATAAGTATGTCTATAATGTAAACATCGCGAATAATTCGACAAAATAACAGATGAGAGAGGTATTCATAGAATGATCGAAGCGATACACGGCGTTATTAACACAATAAGCGGATTTTTATATCAGCCGTATATAGTTCCGCTGTTCCTCGTGGCAGCAGGACTTTACTTCACCGTCCGTACCGGCCTTTTACAGATTCGCCTGTTCGGAGAGTCAATAAAGGTCGTGAGCGAAAAGCCGAAGGATAAGAGATCGGTTTCCTCGTTCGGCGCACTCATGGTATCGACCGCCTCCCGTGTCGGCACGGGCAACATCATCGGCGTTTCAACGGCTATCTGCCTCGGCGGCTTCGGCGCTATCTTCTGGATGTGGATAACAGCCATATTGGGCGGCGCCTCCGCGTTTATCGAATCCACGCTTGCGCAGATATATAAGCACAAGGGCCCCGACGGCAGCTATTACGGCGGCCCGTCCTACTATATGCAGAACGCGCTCCGGCAGCGCTGGCTCGGCGTTGTCTTTGCGGTTATCCTCATCCTGACCTACGTTGTCGGCTACAATATGCTGGCCTCCTTCAACACTCAGGACACCTTCAAGACCTTCGGCTTCTATGACAAGACCACCACTCCGATAATCATCGGCGCGATCCTTGCCGTTTTGTTTGCGGCCTGCGTTCTCGGCGGAGGCAAGCGCCTTACGAATATAACCGGCGTTCTTGTCCCGGTCATGGGCCTACTGTACATAATTGTATCCCTTGTAGTTGTAATTATGAACATCACGACTCTGCCCCTGGTGCTCAAGAGCATATTTGTTTCCGCGTTTGACTTTAAGGCCGTTTTCGGCGGCTTTGCCGGCTCCTGCATGATGTGGGGCATTAAGCGCGGACTTTATTCCAACGAAGCCGGTATGGGCTCGGCGCCCAACGCGGCAGCATCTGCTGATGTGTCCCACCCCGTAAAGCAGGGTCTTGTTCAGATGCTGTCAGTATTTATCGATACACTGCTTGTATGTACCGCGACCGCAATGATGTGCATGTGTGCAAACCCGGAGGGGCTCGTTGCGGAGGCGGCCGGTGCTGTCTATGTCCAGCAGTCTGTTCAGATGGCGCTGGGTAACTTCGGCCCGATATTTATTGCGGTTGCAATGAGCCTTTTTGCATTCACGACCCTTATCGGAAACTATTATTACACCGAGGGCTGCCTCAAGTTTATCCTAAAGCGCAACCCGTCGAAGACGTTTATGCTCATCTTCCGCCTGATAGCCACCGCGCTCGTGTTTGCCGGCGCGCTGCTCTCGGCCGGCATCGTTTGGGATACCGCCGATATGCTCCAGGGCTGCATGGTCATTATAAACGTTCCTGTCATTGTTATCATAGCAAAGTCCGCTCTCGCCGCGCTCAAGGATTACATGAGCCAGCGCAAGGAGGGCAAGGATCCCGTTTTCAGATCCTCCAGTATCGGCCTTGAGGGTAAGACCGAGTGCTGGGAAGACTGATAACTTCGTAGTTAAAAAAGGCCGGCCTAAGCTGAGTGTTCATAAGGAAGTATTGGTTTCTCGACATGCGGGTTACTGTAACATTTGTAAATTACAATGACTCTGTTCAAAATATAAAAGCCATCTGTGAATCAAAAGATACCACAGATGGCTTTACATATGAAATAACTCACTCAATTCGAATAAGCTGGGAATCGCCGCTTTCTGACCTCGGAGCTTCTTCACAGAGCCCCGTATCCATTTTTCCGATTGCTCTTTCAACACAGGCGAGGTCCTCATCACTCAGTCCCTCAAGCTCTTTGAAAAACTCCTGAAAAATGGTCTTTTCAAGCTGCGCGGAATGTTCAAGATAAAACCTTCTTCCTTCCTCAGTAGGTCTTACAATTATATTTTTTTTGTTTCCGACCATCTGATACTTTGCAAGAAGACCGGACTTGCACAGAGCATGAGTTATTTTTGAAAAAGAGCTCGGCGCAAGACCCAGACGCTCTGCTATGTACACCATGCTATCCTCTTTATCCTCATTCTCTATAACATACTCAAGCACAATCCATTCCTGAATAGTCAGAGAGGTGTCTCCTCCGGTATTTTCAGTTTTGGTATTTACTGCACGCGCAAATAAATTTCGATTGCGTACAATCGCTCTTATAAGCGGGCGATATCTGCCCATCCAGCTTAATTCCACCTGCTATCGCTCCCTGACATTTTCGGTACAAAACCATGTTTCTGCTATTCTACCACGCTTTTATCGCATTTACAAGAACCACCGACTTAACCGAGGAACAAACTTCCGCGGAACATGGTGTTGGCAACGATCATAACGGTATAGAAAATGCCAATAAGGATACCTCCGAGGTATATGTTTCCTGTGCGCCTGAATAGCTTTCTGCTGAGTATGGTTGCAACAGGAATAAGCACAACTAACGGGAAGAGGTTGAATATACGCATCGGGTTCCAGATAAATACACCCTTGGAAATGATCGTTCCGTACTCAACAACTATCATTATAAATATACCGATAACATTTCCTACGCAGGTAAGAGCAACAGATTGCCAGTCCTTCATACAATCAATTCTGTTGAATCCGTTTACAACTGCGGAATTGACGATGTAAAACAGGACAAACGGCAGCATGTATATAAGTGCATATACAAGAGTCTGCGCATTGAATGCTTTTACTGCCAGCATCCAGAAACGGAAATCCGTGTTGAATGCCCAATCTGCGAAAAACGTTATCATATATATGCCTGTTATAACAGACAGAGCAAGCAGAACGGTTTTAAATATATCTGCCGGCTTGATAACAAGTCCGAGACCCTGAGCAGTCTGTCCGTTCTTTTGTCCGCATACACGGTAGCATAGGAACATAACAAGCGCAATAAGTATTCCGGTTACTCCCGTCCATACGGAGAGCTCATTTGTGTTCGGCTGACCGAAGAAATGATTCCATACGTGCGGTATATCGCTTACCCACGTTTCCTTAGTACCCTGACCTATCCACCAGAACATAACCGGCATGACAAGTATCGCAGGCAATGCTGCACAAACGATGTATCCGGCAGCAAACACAATCTTTTCCTTTTTGCTTCGAGGAGACGCATTTGCCGGGAGCTCCTGTGTTGCTTTCAGCGTACCGAAATAAGGTGTTGCAAGTAAAAGATCTGCACACGGAACTATAAAGAGGAAAATGCCGATATATCCGAGTAAATTGAACATCTCTTTTACGAACCAGACCTGATTGTCAGGAGATATTTTTTCGTGTCCCGCGGGCGTGCCGAAGGCATTGTAGAAAAACTCAACCGCAGCATGTGCTCCCGCATGTGAGAAGGCATTGAGAGGATGTATCTGCTTTGGCTGGTATATAACTCGGAAATGATCCTCTCCGCCTGCTTTTCCGTAATAATATTTACCGTTTTCAACGTCTCCGTCAACCTTAACGTCAACCTGCTCTATAAACAGCTTTGCACGCTCTTGACTTAAGAAGTTGTGTGGGTTTCCGTTATCATCAGTGAAAAACCACTCATCATATTTTCCGGCAACAATACCGTAATCGATGTCAATCGGCACCGGTTCTCCGGCCTCTGCGGCAGTTTTTGCGCTGTCCGTATTTCCTTTAACCATTTCGTCCATATCAAGACGCTCCGCATCCGGATAAAGACCCCAGTATGTATGATAGGTTTCACATCCCATATTAAGAACCGCAGATATCGGGTTCGGCTCACCTGTAAGTGCCTCACGGCTGAGGTAATATGTAACTGTATCATTGCAGTGGAAACCTCCCATAGAATGACCGGTAAGACCTATTTTATCTGTGTCGATATAATCGAGCACCGACGTCAGATACTCCAAAGTGTGAACCATGCAGGTATAGCGTTCCGTATTGTCAATCGTACCGTTATCTCCGTTTTCAACACTTGACAATCCATGGCAATACGAGTCTATGCTGCAAACAACAAATCCTCGACGCGAAAGCTCAACATAGTTCTGTGCCTGCATCTCCTTGCTGTTATAGCTTCCGTGACAGCATATGATGAGAGGCAGCTTGTTTTCGGCAGAAGCATCTTTAGGCGTGTAAAGCAACGCCGCAACATTTTGTCCTTCCGGAGTTGCGATGTTTATCTTAGTCACTTCAACCTTGCCGAAGTTCGTCTGTATGAGCGATGTTGCGAGAATGCTGATAAGTATGAGAATAATGGATATCATCATACAAATCCTGCTTCGCTTTTTGTGAGCCATTTTTAGACCTCCTATTTATTATTGTATTTATTAAATATGAGCGCGCACTCAGTTTGATTCTCTTGTGTTTGATTATTGTTTCTATGTAGATTATAATTTACACAAAGAATTATTTCAATTGTGACTTGTCACAATATTGAATAAGATTTTTCGTCAGAGTAAACATAGTAATAAAAAAAGTCCGTCAAGGGCTTTTTGCTCATTACTGTGATTAAAAAAATACAAATGCGCAAAAGTGTGCATATCATCTTTAATATTGTTGCATATTCATTTCTTTTTCTCCTTTCGCCGGTAATGAAAGATTAGGCAAGATATAATCGCCGACCTGTGTATAAGTGCCACCGTTTTTTCAAAATTGTTTTCATATTAAAACCTCCTTGATTTTTAGTAAGTTCATGATACGAAAAACAAAATCAAATTGCGAATGTGCGGATTTCATATACAGAAGAAGGCTCTAACCTTTTACAGTCAAAGCCTTATTTCATCATTGCAACGCCTTAGTTTTATTAAGTTTTATCATACTGCCTTATAAAACTTCAGCCTAAGCCGGCCTTTTCTTTTTGCCTGTTGTATTGTATAATCTGAAAAAAGGAGCTGATAGGATGAACGATTTTGAACGCGAGTGGCAAAAGCAGCTTGCCGCCGAGAAAAAATATATTGACGAGCGAGCAAAGCGCGGAGACAGCCGCCTGAACGGTCTGTTGCAGGCCAGGGTGCCGAATAAGCTTAAATATACGCTCGACGAGGGCTTTGCGAGGGCCTTTGAGCTCATATTCGCAAAGGGTACGGCAGTCATTGAGAAGACCTATAACCGCCGCGACATCGAGCGCAGCAGCCGCGTGCGGCGCATAATTGCCGAGAATAACCCGACAAAGCGCGCTCTGCGCGACGCATCGCGAGGCTCATATGCGCAGAAAACGAAGAATACCGTGCTCTCCGGCGTCTCCGGCATAGGTATGGGTCTCATCGGCGTCGGCATACCCGATATCCCGGTGTTCACCGCTATGCTTTTAAAGAGCATTTACGAGCTTTCGCTCGGCTACGGCTATGATTACGACAAAATGGACGAAAAATATTTCATCCTGCTCGTGATCGGCGCGGCTCTCAGATATGGGGACGAGCTTAAGGCTGCTGACGAGAGAGTGAACTATTTCATCGAGCACGGCGCAGAGCCCGACGAGGAGACGATGAAAACCGAGGTACGCATCGCGGCCGAGGGCTTGTCCGGCGAGCTTTTATATATGAAGTTTCTGCAGGGCATACCAATTGTCGGCGCTATCGGCGGCGCGTATGACCCGATATACATAGACCGCATCACACGATACGCGAATATGAAGTATAACCGCAGATTTCTGCATGATATAAAAAAGTGAATGTAAAAAGCAGCCGCAGTTCAATCAATGGCGGCTGCTTTTTAATATCTATTTTTTGGGCTTTGCTTTTCTGACGGTGGCGAAGGGATCCGCTCCACCGCCGGAGAACATGGTGAAGTTGAGGCTTGACTTGACATGGTCGGCCATTGCCTGCTTTGCAAGGTCGGGGATGTGCATTTTTATGGCCTCAACTACCGCAACATGGTTGTAAATAACACTCGGCGACCAGGGGTTATCCTCGGAGCTGCTGATAAATTTAATCATGGATGACTGATACATCGTAAGGTTAGGCAGCAGCATCTTGTAGCACTTCTGGATATACTTGTTGCCGCAGGATTCGACGATGAGACCATGGAAGGGCATATCGGTCGCAATCATGCCGTCATAGTCCTTGCGGATGACGCAGTCGGCAAACTCGCCGGCAAGCCTGTCAAGCTCATGCACGGTGCCGGAATCTGCACGCTCTGTGCACAGTGCGGCAGCCTCACATTCGATGGCGGCACGAACATCATACAGGTCGATCATATCACGCAGGCTCAGGTCAATGACGAAGAAGCCGCTCGTGTCCGGCTTTGAAACAACAAAGCCCTGCTCGCAAAGATTCATTATAGCCTCAGCGACGGGTGTGCGGGATATGCCGAGGGCGGAGGCGATGCTGTTTACGTTCAGCTTGGTTCCCGGAGCAATGCATAGGGAAACTATCTCGTCATAAAGCATCTGTGAAACTATATCGCGCAGCTTCGCACTCGGATTTGCGTCAAGGTAAACCTGAAACCGGTCACGCTTCAATTGAATCAATCCTTTCGTTTTTAATTGAAAGCAAAAAACAGCATGTCAAATAAAAAATGAGCTCAAATACATCCGTTATTCTACGGCAGATGAAATGAAAATGCAATACCTTGAGTGCATAATTATAAAAAATTTTATAATTATTCCTGCAGTACAAGCATATTTCGACAAGCATATGTTAAATTGCAGGCAAACAGACGTAGAAATAAGCGCCGAAGCGATTGCATCGGCGCTTATAAATTGTATTTAGGCTTATTTCTTGCTCTTTATGTACTCGTCAATGCTCTTCGCGCCGGTTTTGCCTGCGCCCATTGCGAGGATAACGGTTGCGGCGCCGGTGACAGCGTCGCCTCCTGCAAACACGCCCTCACGGGCGGTAGCGCCGCCCTCGTCGGCCTCGATGCCGCCCTTACGTGTAAAGGTAAGACCCTTTGTGGTGTTGCGGATCAGGGGATTGGGGCTGGTGCCGATTGCGATAACAACGGTGTCAACATCGAGAATCCAGTTCGAGCCCTCAACGGGAACCGGCTTGCGGCGACCCTTTTCATCGGGCTCGCCGAGCTCCTGCTTCTGAAGCTCGATGCCGGTGACGTGACCGTCCTCGCCTGCATGGATGGCGACGGGGTTGTTGAGCAGCCTGAACTCGATGCCCTCGGCCTCTGCATGCTCGACCTCTTCCTTACGGGCGGGCAGCTCGTCCTTGCCGCGTCGGTAGGCTATGTAAACATGCTCAGCGCCCAGACGCTTGGAAACGCGGGCCGCGTCCATTGCGACGTTGCCTGCGCCGACAACGCAGACGTTGCGGAAGTGCTTAATGGGCGTATCGTAATCGTCGCGGTAAGCCTTCATGAGGTTCACGCGGGTGAGAAGCTCGTTGGCGGAGTAAACGCCGAGCAGGTTCTCGCCGGGGATGTGCAGGAACTGGGGCAGACCTGCGCCGGAGCCGATGAACACAGCCTCAAAGCCGTCCTCGAACAGCTCGTCGACGGTTTCGGACTTGCCGATGATGGCGTTGTTTATGATCTTGACGCCCATTGCCTTGAGGTTGTCGATCTCGGCGGCAACTATCTCCTTGGGCAGACGGAACTGAGGAATACCGTAAACAAGAACGCCGCCGGACTTGTGGAAGGCCTCAAAAATGGTTACGTCATAGCCCATCTTGCGCAGATCTCCTGCGCAGGTGAGGGAAGCGGGGCCGGAGCCGACGATCGCGATGCGGTGACCGTTGGACTCGGGAGCCTTGATTTCGTCCTTGATTTCCTTGTTCATGTGATAGTCGGCGACAAAGCGCTCAAGGCGGCCGATGCCGACAGATTCGCCCTTGATGCCGCGCACACACTTACTCTCGCACTGCTTTTCCTGCGGGCAGACACGGCCGCAGACGGCGGGCAGGGAGTTGGTGGAGGTTATGATCTCATATGCTGCGTCAAAGTCGCCCTCTGCGACCTTGGCTATGAATTCGGGTATGCGTACCGAAACCGGGCAGCCGGAGCGGCAGGGCATGTTGTGGCAGTTGAGGCAGCGCTTTGCCTCGTCCATTGCCATCTCGGGAGTGTAGCCGAGAGCGACCTCGTCAAAGTTGCCGGCGCGAACTACGGGATCCTGCTCGGGCATCGGGTTTTTATCCATTCTCATATTAGCCATTACGCTTACCTCCGGTCATATTGCAGATATGCTTTGCAGCTTCGTCCTGCTCTTCCTTGTAGAATGCAGCGCGCTTTATCAGAGAGTCGAAGTCGACCTCGTGCGCGTCAAAATCGGGACCGTCAACGCAGGCAAACTTAGTCTCTCCGCCGACGATGACACGGCAGCCGCCGCACATGCCGGTGCCGTCGACCATGATCGGGTCGAGGGAGATGATGGTCTTGATGCCGTAGGGGCGGGTGACCTCTGCCAGGAACTTCATCATGATGTCCGGGCCGATGGCGATAACGCGGTCAAACTGAGGCTTGCCCTCTTTTATGTTGGCCTCGATCTCCTGCTGGAGATACTGGGTGGTGAAGCCCTTTTCGCCGTAGGTGCCGTCGTCGGTGCACATTATGAGCTTATCGGAGGCGGCCTTGAGCTCGTCCTTCAGGATGACGATATCGGCGCTTCTGAAGCCTGCTATGAAGGTAACGTCAATACCCTTTTCGTGCATTTCTTTGGCAATGGGGTAGGCGATAGCGCAGCCGACGCCGCCGCCGACAACACAGACCTTCTTCAGGCCGTCCATCTCGGTAGCCTTGCCGAGGGGGCCGACGAAGTCGGAGATGTAATCGCCCTCCTGCACGGTGTGCAGCATCTTGGTGGTACGGCCGGCAGCCTGTACCATAACGGTAACGGTGCCCTTTTCGCGGTCGTAGCCTGCGACGGAAACAGGAGTGCGCTCTCCCTGCTCATCAAGACGGAAGATGACGAACTGACCTGCCTGGGCGTGACGAGCGACCAGCGGAGCTTCGATCTCGAACAGGCAAATGGTCTTTGCATCGTTCAGAAATCTTTTTTGTACGACTTTAAACATCTTATTACCTCTTATCTATAATTATTTATTATTTTGTTCAAGCCATTTGCAACAGCCTTAATTTTAATTCAATTGCTTATGATTGTCAACATACGAAATTTGACCATAACGCAAATAATGCTGAAAAATCAATGCTTTTGAAGAAAACGTGATAAAATCTTAACTAAAAATTGCGCATATTTCGGCTCGGTTCCACCCGTATACCGCCTTTACGGCTTGAACGCAGGAAAAAACGGACGTATAATAGGCTCAAAAAAGGAGGCGAGCCCATGGCGATAAGGAAAAACGCCTTTGGCGAATACGATATTTTCACCATCGAAAATGCGTCGGGTGCGTATGTGCGCATTATTACCCTCGGAGCGGCTGTGCAGAGCATCGCGGTGCCCGACAAGAAGGGTGAGCTTACGGATGTCGTCCTCGGCTACGACACTCCGGCGGAGTATTTAAGGCAGGACGGCTATTTCGGCGCATTGGTCGGCAGATATGCCAACCGCATAGCAAATGCATCCTTCACACTCGACGGCAGGGAATACAGGCTCACAGCGAACGAAGGGAAAAACACGCTGCACGGCGGAGCAGGACTCAGCAGACGCCGCTTTGAGTTCATCTCGGCCGAAAATAACAGCCTGACGCTGGGCATAACGGATCCCGACGGCGGAGACGGCTTCCCCGGAGAAGTGAACATCCGTGTAACCTATGCGTTTTCGGACGATAATGTGCTCAGTATATGTTATGAGGCCGTCTCCGACGCCGACACATACTTAAGCCTCACAAATCACAGCTATTTCAATCTTTCCGGCAAGGGAGATATTCTCGGCCATAAGCTTATGATAAATGCAGACAGCTATCTTCAGGTCGACGCCGGGCTTATCCCGACAGGTGAAGTGTGCCCGGTCGAGGGTACGGACTTTGATTTTCGCACTATGCGTGAGGTGAAAAACGGCTTTTACGACCACTGCTTCGTCCTTGGCGGTACGCCATGCGCGAGGCTTTACAGCCCGGAAAGCGGCATAGCCATGACCGTTGCGACCGATATGCCGGCTTTGCAGCTTTATGCGGGCGGCGCGACGGGTATTCGCCTCGGCAAGCAAGGCGCGGTGTACGGCAAAAATTCGGCGCTGTGCCTTGAAACGCAGTATTATCCCGACAGTCCGAATCATCCGAGCTTCCCTTCGCCGCTCCTGCGAAAAGGCGAAAGGTACACATCTAAAACGAGCTATAAATTCTTCGCTGACTGAAAAAAGCAGCCTTTTGGCTGCTTTTTTCAGTCTAATGTCAAATTCCACACCGTATCTGGCGGATAATCTGCTTTTCGATATGCTGCTATATAGCGCTCACCAAAGCTCGAAGCGCGTCTGATGACGGCTTTTTTCACACCGAGAGCGGTGCACAGCGCTGGGATAAACTCAGGCTCATCGCCTAGGAATTCCTTGACGTACAGCGTCCCGTTTTCAATATAACCGCAGGCTATTGCGCCCTTATACTCAAAAAATCCGCCGAAGGAGGAGGTGAATATCTCCTCCTGGAAGCGCAGGTAGCCGTAATAAAAGCCGACGTGCGCCGTGCCCTTGAGCATATCCTCACGCAAAAAGCCGTATTCATCGGCGCTGAGTCTTTTTATGCCGACTGCTTCAGCGCCGGCCGCAACAGTCTCATAGCAGCAGAAGCTCGCAGCGGCAAGCCCGCAGCGGCTTTCGTACCAGTCGTATAGTGAGCCTTCTGCAGGAAGCGTACAGCAAATATCGGCCGAGTATTCCCACGCATTACGCATGCACGCACGCGTAAGCTCCGCGCCTACACCATGACCGCGGACGCTGCCGTCGACGGCAACCGCGTAGATATAAGCGAGCTTTTTTGTCGAGCTGTCGGGCAGATGCAAAAACGCGTCCAAAACATATGCCGCTCCGAAAACCTCGCCGTCAAGCTCTGCGACAAAGCCCGTGCCCATAGAGGGCAGCAGCTCAAAAAAACTGTCCACAAGCTCCGGCAAATCGCCGAAAGCATCGCACCAGAGCGATTTCATTGCGCTTACATCGTCCTGCTTGTATTCCCGAATATCGTATATCATTCATACACCTCCGGGCAGAGCCTGCGTATCTCACTGCGTATCTCCCTGAGATCGGTGAAGGTATCAGGACGCTTTGTTACATCGCGCAGCAGGGCTGAGGGGTGGTATATCGCGAGGCAGCGTCTGCCGTCAGCGTCAAACCACTGTCCGTGCTGCCGCGTTATGCGGAAATCCTCGCTTATGAGCGAGGTGGCGGCAATGCGCCCGAGGCATATTATAATTTTGGGGTCAACGATATCAATCTGCTGCCTGAGCCACGGCAAGCAGGCCTCGCGCTCCTCCGGAAGCGGATCGCGGTTGTGCGGCGGACGGCATTTTACTATGTTTGCGATATATACGCGGCTGCGGTCAAGATCGATCATTTTCAGCATATCGTCAAGCAGCTTACCGGCACGGCCGACAAACGGAACGCCCTGAAGATCCTCCTGCTCGCCGGGGCCTTCTCCTATGAGCATGACGTTCGTATCGGAATTTCCGTCGCCGAAAACGAGCTTTGCTCGCGTTTTGCCGAGAGGGCAGGCCTCACAGCTGAGGCATTTGGCGTTAAGCTCCTCCATTGCCGTGTTCATTAGCTTTCCTCCGAATACTTTGCAAGCTCGAGCAGTATTTCACGTTTATTATTATCGGGATATTCCATGACATAATCGAGCAGGAATTTGAGCATTTCGCCGAGCTCCGGGCCTTTGAGACCGAGCGAGAGAAGATCGTCGCCCGTTACGGCAAGATGCTTTAATGAAAAGCACTCGCCGCTTTTAAGCACCGCCCTTAGCTCCTTTTCGCAGTCTATGCCCATTATGACTGCATATGCCTGAACGGCGCAGGTCACGGTGTCAACTCCATAGCGGTTGAGCATCTTCTTCCAGCCGAGACTGTCTGTGGGCGGCTCGTGACTTAAGAGCACCTCGGCGTCGGTGCAGCAGCGTATAGTGCGCCCGTCCAGTCTGAGCCGAGTCAGAAAATCACTTGCCGAGGGAATATAGCCGTATTTGCGGAGCATGATACTGAATGCGACCCAGCGCGAAAGCGGCTTGCGCGGCATGCCTGCAATATCGGCAAAGTTTGGCATCTTCCAGCCCGTGCCGCTAATATAATTTCCCATAAGCCCGAAGCTTATGGCAGCACTCATCGTTTCGGGCCTCATTGTGAGAAGTATCTTTTCGACCTCGTCGCGCACTCTCTCCGGAGCAAGCTCCGAGGCAAGAGGCGCGCACTCCTCAATAGCGCTGAGCGTATCGTATTCAATGGTAAAGCCGAGCCGAGCCGAAAAGCGCAGAGCACGGAACATGCGCAGAGCATCCTCCGTAAAGCGGATCTTCGGATTGCCGACACAGCGGATGCAGCGCTTATTAATATCACTGATCCCGTCAAAGGGATCAGCCAGCATACCGTCGGCCGAGAGCGCTATTGCGTTCATGGTAAAATCACGCCGGCTGAGGTCTGTTATGAGATCTGAAACGAAGGTTACGGAATCCGGCCTACGGTGATCGCGATAGTCTCCCTCCGTTCGGAAGGTAGTTACCTCGGCGCTTTTGCTGCCGATAATGACTGTGACCGTGCCGTGCTGCAGGCCTGTGGGACGCGAGCCGGGGAAGAGCTCCATTACCTCCTCGGGCAGAGCACTCGTGCAGATATCCCAGTCCTGGGGCTGTATGTCCATAATAACATCGCGCACACAGCCGCCCACGAGGTAGGCAAGATGCCCGCGAGCCTGCAGGCCAAATAATATTTGCCTAACATATTTGGGAGGGGTGATTTGGGGCATTATAATCAAGCTCCTATATGTACAAAGATTTTAATTCTTGTCAAGTTGACTTCACAGTATTATAATAACATTTGCTAAATGCAACATCAACATTAAATTGTTAATTATAAAATTGCTTGTCATAAAGCGTGATTGGAGAATTTATGCCTGATTTCAGTGAATATTTAAAGTACGGAAAAAGAGGCCATCTCATCGGTATAGGCGGTGTTTCGATGTCGCCGCTGGCAGAGGTGCTCTCCGATGCGGGACTTATCATAAGCGGCTCGGATATCACGGAAAGCGAGCGCACCTCGCATCTTCGTGAGAAGGGGATAAAGATATCCATAGGTCACGACGCGGCGAATATAACAAACGATATTGATTTCGTCGTTCGTACAGCCGCGGCTCATGATGAAAATCCCGAGGTAGTGCGGGCTCGCGAGATGGGCATCCCCGTGTTCGAGCGCACCCAGGCCTGGGGCGCTATTATGAAAGGGTACAAAAATGCTCTGTGTATTTCGGGAACGCACGGAAAAACGACCACTACATCGATGTGTACACACATCCTCATGGCGGCCGAAAAGGACCCTACTGTAATGATTGGCGGTACTCTGCCGCTTTTGAAGGCAGGGCACAGGGTCGGCGCTGGCGATACGATAATCATGGAGTCGTGCGAGTACTATAACTCGTTTTTATCATTTTACCCGACGGTTGCGGTGATACTCAATATAGAGGCGGATCACCTTGATTTTTTCTCGGGTATCGAGGATATCAAAAAAAGCTTCCGTGAGTTTGCAAGCCATGTCCCGGAGGACGGATATGTTGTCGTCAATCACGATGACGAGAACACCATGGATGCCGTAAAGGGGCTTGACCGCAGCATCGTGACTTTCGGACTCACATCAAAAGCGGATGTTTATGCAAAAAATGTCATTCGCATAGGTTCACTGACAAAGTTTGACATCATGTACAAGGGGAAGCTTTTCGATACGGTCAGTATTCATGTTCCGGGCGTACACAACCTCAAGAACGCGCTCGCCGCAGCGGCGGCCTGCATATGTCTCGGCATAAAGCCCACCGCGATAAAATACGGACTTGCCGGTTTTTCCGGAGCGGGCAGAAGATTTGAGTTTAAGGGAAAATTCAACGGCGCGGACGTTTATGACGATTACGCCCACCACCCGGGCGAGCTGAAGGCTCTGCTCGACGCTGTGGAGGCGCTGGGCTACAAGCGTACCATCATTGTATTCCAGCCGCATACCTATACGCGCACGATGGCACTGTTTCACGACTTCGTGCGTCAGCTCCGCCGTCCGGATATCGTTTATCTGGCGGAGATATTTGCCGCCCGTGAAAAGAATATTCTCGGTATCTCCTCGGCAGACCTTGCCGAGAAGATAGAGGGGGCAAAGTTTTTCAAAACCTTTGATGAGATAGAGCAGGATCTGCGCAAAACAGCGCAGCCGGGCGATCTTATCCTCACCGTCGGAGCGGGAAATGTCTACAAAATAGGTGAGCACCTTCTGGCCGACGATTACGAGACATGAAACGGAGATAAACTATGCAGATAAGCTGGCTCGGACATTCCTGCTTTAAGATAAGCCATAACGGATACAGCCTTGTCATAGACCCCTATGACCTTACAAACGCCAACTATCCGCCGATGAGCACCTCGGCGGATGCTGTGCTGTGCAGCCACGAGCACCGAGGACACAATTACCGTGAGGGAGTGAAGCTCTCCGGCACGGTGAGATGCTGCCCGTACGAGGTCGAGATCATCGACGCATTCCACGATACGAGCTACGGCAGTCTGCGCGGCAAAAACAAGATACATATTATTAAGTGGGACGGCTTTAAAATAGTTCACATGGGCGACCTTGGCAGCCTTCTGACAGACAGTGAGAAGGATAAGCTCTTCGGCGCTGATGTCCTTATGATAAATGCGGGTGGCTTCCGTGCGATGCCGAGCGATAAGACAAAGCCACTGGCAGACGAGCTTTGCGCCAACGTAGTCATTCCGATGCATTACGCCCACGACGGCTGCGGCAGCCGCCGCATGGAGCGCGTCAATGCCTTCACCGATCAGTATATGCCGCTGCCAATCGTTCATTTTTACGATATGAATACGATGAGCATAGATCACGATACCGAGGCTCAGGTAGCGGTGCTTAAATTTCAACCAGGTAAAATGTGAAAAAATACTAAAATATTTAAAAACCAAGGGATTTTACACAAATCCCTTGATTTATTTGTCCTCTTAGTATATAGTTTCAAAGTCCAAAATGATCCGTTGTACGAATGGAGGCCTTTTAGTGGCAAAAGCAAAAGAACAAAACTATCTGCACGGCGCGGCCATCATGACCGCCGGTGTTATTATAATGAAGATCCTCGGCGCTCTGTATAAGATCCCGCTGGGAAATATGCTCGGCGACGATGGATATGGCCTGTTTTTGCAGGCGTATTATGTGTACAGCCTGTTTCTTACGCTGGCGACGGCGGGCTTCCCGGTGGCTCTCTCTCGCATGATAAGCGCGGCGCAGACCTGCGGCCGGCAGCTGCAGGCACGCCGTACATATCAGGTCGCATGGTGGACTTTCTTTGTACTGGGCGCCGTGTGCTCGACCGTTATGTTCATCTTTCCGGATTGGCTCGCGGATACGCTTATCCACAGCCCGGATGCCGCATTGAGCATTCAGGCGCTTGCACCTGCGGTACTCCTGTGCTGCATTACCTCGACCTACAGAGGCCTCACTCAGGGCTACGGCAATATGAAGCCGACAACCGTAAGTCAGATCCTTGAAGTTCTGGCAAAGGTGGCGGCAGGCCTCGCACTTGCGGCATATTTGTTGAAGGCGGGCTACGATAAGCCCGTTGCCGTCTCCGGCGCGATATTCGGCGTAACCGTCGGCTCGCTGACTGCTCTTTTGTACATGCTTATATACAAAATGCGCAATTACCGTTTTGATACGCTGGCGGAGCCCGACGTTCCCGAAAGCGCGGGCACGATATTCAAAAACCTGCTGAGCATAGGGATACCAATAGCCCTCGGCTCTGTCGCGCTTGCGCTTATAAACCTCATCGACGCGGGCCTTTGCATGACGCGTCTCCAAAACGCCGTAGGATACACTTATTCGCACGCGAAGACGTTGTACGGTGTCTACGGGAAGGCGCAGACGCTCTTTAACCTTCCAGCGGCTTTTATCACTCCGCTGACGATATCGATCGTACCGGCCATCTCTGCAAAGCTTGTAATGAACGCAAGGGGAGAGGCGGGCAAAATATCCGAGGATTCGCTGCGCATATCCATGGCGATAGCGCTGCCGATGGGCATCGGGCTTGCCGTTTTGAGCGAGCCTATCATGAACGTTGTCTACCCCAATGCACACTCCTCCGGCCCGCTGTTGCTGTGCCTTTTGGGTATTGCGTCCGTATTCGTGTGCTTTTCACTGATGAGCACCGCTGTGTTACAGGCAACAGGAAAGGAAAGGCTCACGCTCTATTCGATCATCGCCGGCGGCCTTGTCAAGATAACGATCAACTGGTTTATCGTCGCTATTCCCACTGTAAATATATACGGCGCCGCCATCGGCACGATCTGCTGCTATGTTACTATGTGCGTGCTCAACCTCATATTTATAAACCGCAGCTTTGAAAACGGCCTGTCCGTTAAGAATATCTTCATCCGCCCCGCCGTGCCCAGCCTTATAATGGGCGTTATAGCGCTGGCTGTGTATTACGGCGGTATGATGCTTGCTCCGGCGGGCAGCAGAATTATAATGGCACTGGTAATGTGTGTCGCCATCGCTGCTGCCGTTATAGTTTATGCCGTTGCTGTTATCAAGCTGCGCGTAATAACCACCGAGGATATGAAGCTTATCCCCAAGGGTGAAAAGATAGCAAAGCTGCTGCATATGAGCTGAACAAAAAAACAGGTGAAAATTTTGGCTTTTTTCGAAAAAACACTTGATATTTGCAGTGTTTTATGATAAGTTTTAACTCGCGCCTCAGGGCGTATGTTCAATGTGAATAACCCGGCACGGCGCAATCGGCGCACCGGGCTATATAGAAAAGGCATTTTAGCCGCATTAATTAGGAGGATTACACATGAATAAGGCAGAGCTTATAGCAGCCGTCGCAGAAAAGGCCGGTCTTTCCAAAAAAGACTCCGAGAAGGCTGTCAACGCCGCATTTGATACCATAGTCGAGACCTTGGTATCCGGCGAGAAGGTTCAGATGGTAGGCTTCGGCGTTTTTGATGTTAAGGAGCGCGGCGTTCGTGTCGGCCGCAACCCCAAGACCCGCGAGGAGATCGAGATCCCCGCAAGCAAGGTTCCTTTCTTCAAGGCAGGCAAGGCGCTCAAGGACGCGGTTGCAGAGTAATTTATCTGAATGGTCATGTAATTCCCACGATACGAAAGTGTTGTGGGAATTTTGCTCAACGGAGAATGAGATATGAGACTGGATAAGTATCTTAAAGTGTCAAGGCTCATAAAGCGCAGAAGCGTTGCCAACGATGCCTGCGACGCCGAGCGCGTGAGCGTAAACGGGCGGCAGGTCAAAGCAAGCTATCAGGTGAAGATCGGCGACGTGATCGAGGTCGCTTTTGGACAGCGAAGGCTCAGGGTCGAGGTGCTGTCGGTGAGCGAGACAGCAAAAAAGGAAGAAGCTCCCGCTATGTACAAGGAGCTTGAAAACTGAAAACTACTGAATACGAAATAAAAAATCCCGTCCATCGGACGGGATTTTTTATACTTTAGTTTAACTTATTTGGCCCAGTCGGGAGCATCGGTGCGGATGCTGGTCCACTTCTCGGTGATAACAAAATCACCGCCCAGAGCGTTCTTAACATCAACGGCCCAGGTGTAGTTATGGGAGTTGGTAGCCTCGAGAATGTCTGCATAGTACCATGCGGAGGCGGCGTTGTCGGGCCAGCCCTTGACGGTGCCGCTGCAGCTGCTCATGCTGCTGCCGGTGGAATTGCGTCCGACGAGGCGGTTGCACATAGCGGCAGCCTGAGCGCGGGTAAGAGGATCGTTGGGGTTTGCGTTTCCGTTTGCGTCGCCCTTGAGTATACCGAGCTTTGCAAGGATATTAATGTAGCTCTGAGCCCAGTGGCCGTTGGTATCCTCAAAATTGTTGTTGCCGACATAAGAGACGGAGAACAGGCGAGCGATCATTGCGGAGAACTCGGCACGGGTGACATTTGCGTTGGGATGGAAGTTGCCGTCGGGGAAGCCCTTGATCAGGCCCGCCTTATAAAGGGTGCAGACCTCGGTGTTGTACCATGCGCTTGCACTTACATCCTTAAAGGGGCTGGTGGTGCTCGCATAATTTGCACGGGTCTTGGGAGTCATGAGACGGTAGAGAATAGCCGCGACCTCGGCGCGTGTAATTTTTGCGTTGGGGCCGACGTTACCGTTGGGGAAGCCGATCATATATGCAAAGTGATCGGTGTAGTTAAGGCCGATGTTGAGCACGGGGAAGAGCACGATCTTATCGAAATCGACCTTGGCATTGAGCGTCATGGGAGTCGCGCCGGGGATGGAGCTGTACTTGATGCCGGAGATGGGGCCGTCGCAGGTAGCGGCAACGGTATATACGCCTATGAGACTTTTGGGAATAAAGGCAAGACCGAGCATGTTTGCTGTGTGGGTGGTTGTCTCGCCGGTGAGATTGTTGGTAAGGGTAACAACTGCGCCGCTTGCGGGCAGCTTGCTCATCAGAGAGCAGTAAAGCACGTAAGTCGGTATCTTGATACCTTTTACGGTGTCGACAACACCGCCGATGGTGTCACCGACAGACGCAGGCTCTGCGTTGTCAGCGAGAGCCGCAGTGGGCAGAAGTGCAGCAATCATCATCACCGCAAGAAGCAGGCTGATAAGTTTTGTTGACTTTTTCATTTTGTTTCTCCTTCTAAGAAATACGTTTTAATAAAGCTAAGGGTATAGCTTGTTTCACAATTTTAATTTACACTGTTGGTTACAATTTGTCAACAAATTGCGATGAGTATAGAAAAATATTTTTTAGTTATTAAAGAAAAGCGTGCCAACTACTGGAGCTGCCGTATAATCTCACGCCTTAGCCGGTGTATAATCCGTTTTTCCAGACGGCTTATGTAGCTTTGGGATATCCCCATCATATCCGCAACCTCCTTTTGAGTATATTCACTTCCGCCGCCGAGTCCGAAGCGCAGGGTTATTATATTCTTCTCCCTGGTGCCGAGAGAATTTACGGCGTTTAGAAGCATTTGGCGATCGGCGTCGTCCTCAAGCGGGCGGCAGACCTCGTCGTCATCCGTGCCCAGAACATCTGACAGCAGCAGCTCGTTGCCGTCCCAGTCTGTGTTTAACGGCTCATCAAAGCTCACCTCGCTGCGCTGATTACTGATCTTACGCAGGTGCATTAAGATTTCGTTTTCAATGCACCTTGAAGCGTAGGTGGCAAGCTTTATGTTCTTATCGCTGCGGAAGGTATTTATCGACTTTATGAGCCCGATGGTTCCGATTGATATGAGATCCTCAAGGTTAACGCCGGTGTTCTCAAACCGCCTGGAGATATAGACGACAAGGCGCAGATTATGTTCCGTAAGAAGTTTTTTCGCGCTCTCATCTCCGTTTTCCATGGCGATTATGGCTTTTTCTTCCTCTGCCTTGTCAAGCGGAGCAGGCAGAACATCGCTGCCGCCGATATAGAACAGACTCTTTTCGGGCAGAAGGCGGCGCTCAAGCCAGCCTTTTATAATGCTTATAAGATCCATAAGCCGCTCCTTTCAGATTAATGAATCAAAACCATCACCGCCGACGGCGGTTGGGGATATGGCAACGACTATATCGTCGCACGGCCTTCCGTCTACGGTGATACTGTCAGGTCTGAACGCTGCGAGCATTCCCGAGTCCGTCCCGACTGCACTGTACGGTATAAGCCGCATTTTCCCTGCAAGAGATGGCTCGGTCAGTATTTTTGTGCAGTCTGAATTTAAAAGCTCTGCCTCGAGGCCGGGAAACAGCGCGTTGAGCCTCGAAGCCGAGGTAATGAGCACCGCGTCACCGCTCACGGGATCGAAAAGCGTGTTTCCGCTGTCATGCAGGCAGCGCAGAGAAACGTGTCTGTCCATGAGAGATACCTCTACATCCGAAACGCTTATATCTGCGCTTTTAACGCTTCGCCGGAAAACTACGCTCAACACGGCGTATATAAGCGCAAACGATATGACCAGCACCGGAAATGATACCGTTATGTAAGCCCCGCTGCCGAGGCTTCCTCCGTTTTGCAGCGATATTGCCCATACTGCGCCGCCGAACAGCGCCGATACGGCGAAAAACACAAGGCAGCAGCGGAAAAGCTTTTCCTCGCCGCCGAAGGCGATCAGCGCCATCAGCGCACCGCACATGAGCTTTACCGGTGCAAGCATAAGAAAGCCGAGCTCCGGAAAAATGCTCAGCACGGCGTACAAAGCGCCGAACACGGCCGCCAGAGCGTATCTCAATCGCCTGAGCTTTATTCCGCACAGGCGCGCCGAGCATAAGACAATAAGATAATCCAGCGCAAGGTTCAGAAAAAACAGCCGGTCTATGTAAATGATGTCCATGCTGAAATTATAATCGCCTCACGGCGCATAATTTGTCATTTGTTAATTGTCAAATGGGCTGAAGTATGATAAAATGCATTAGTTTGATCGTGGAGTGCTGTTCACGGTACTACTATTTAATGAAGGATAAGCTATGTGGTTCTGGTTTGCGCTTGTTGCGCTTTTGTGTTGGAGCGGTTCCGATCTGTTTTCGAAGATCGGCTGTCAGGATGCCGACGATAAATACAGCCATCTGAAGATGGTCATGGCGGTCGGATTTGTAATGGGTATTCATGCGGCCTATGAGATATTCGTCGGCGGCGTTACGATAAACGGAGAGGTAATTTTAAAATACCTGCCCGTTTCAATGCTGTATATCGTCTCGATGACGATAGGCTATGTCGGACTGCGGTATATCGAGCTTTCGATATCATCGCCCATATGCAACTCCTCCGGCGCGATAGTCGCTGTGCTCATATTCGCAACGCAGGGCATAAACGGACTTCCGCCCATGGCGCTCGCTGCCGTTGCGCTCGTGTGCATCGGCATTATCGCCCTCGGCTTTACCGAGGCAAACGAGGATGAGGAGCTGCGCCGTGCCCGTCAGGATGCGAGCAATCACCATTACGCGAGAAGCTGGATAGCGATAGCGCTGCCGATAATCTACTGCCTTATCGATGCGCTGGGCAGCTTCGCCGACAGCAGAGTGCTCGAAACGCTCAATGAGGATTCGGCGAATGTCGCGTATGAGCTGACGTTCCTCACAGTCGGTATCATAAGTGCAATATACGTCCTCGGCGTAAGGAAGCAGAAGCTCATTCCCAAGCGCGAGGTCCCCAAGTACACCGGCGCCATCTTCGAGACTGCCGGTCAGTTTGCGTATATCTACGCCCTTGCCGATACGGCGCACGCCGCGCTTGCCGCCCCCATGATATCGGCATACTGCGTGGCCTCCGTCGTGTGGAGCCGCATTTTCCTCAAGGAAAAGCTCTCACTTAAGCACTACGCCTCCATACTGCTCGTGGTTGCCGGCATAGTAATACTGGGTATACTTGATATTTAATAAAGGAGATCGAATATGTCTGACCCTGTTTATAAGAGAATACTTATCAAAATAAGCGGCGAGGCTCTTGCCGGAGATAAAAAAACCGGCTTTGATTTTGACTTCATTTCAAGGGTCTGCGATACTGTCAATAAGTGCACCGCCATGGGTGCCGAGGTCGGCATAGTTGTCGGCGGCGGAAACTTCTGGCGCGGAGTAAAGGACGGTGCGGGTCACGTCGAGCGTGTCTCGGCCGACCGTATGGGCATGCTCGCAACGGCGATGAACTGCCTTGCCTTTGCTGATGTTCTGCGCCGGCGCGGCGGAGATGCTAAGGTGCTCACGGCGATGGATATTCAGGGCGTCGGCGAAAGATACAGTACGGATAAGGCCGTCGAATACCTCAAGTCCGGCAAGGTAGTCATGTTCGGCTGCGGCACAGGCTGTCCGTTTTTCTCTACCGATACGGCGGCGGTGCTTCGCGCCGCGGAGATCGGCGCGGACGCTATCCTGCTTGCAAAGAATATAGACGGCGTATACTCGGCCGACCCCAGGCTCGATCCTGCCGCCGTAAAGTACGACAGCATAAGCTACGACGAGGTTCTCGCACAGCATCTCGCCGTAATGGACAGCACGGCGACGAGCCTTGCGATGGATAACGACATTCCCGTCATCGTTTTTGCCCTTGCCGAACCCGAGAACATCGTCCGCGTGCTTCGGGGTGAAAAGCTCGGAACAACAGTCGGTAAGTGAATTAATATAACGCATATAAATGTTCAGGAGGTAATACCATGTCCAATTATCCCGAAATCGAAAGCAAAATGAAAAAGACCGCGGAGGTGCTGAGGACTCAGCTGGCATCCGTGCGCGCAGGCCGGGCAAACGCGGCGGTCCTCGATCAGATCACTGTCGATTATTATGGCGTGCCCACCCCCATCCAGCAGGTCGCATCCATCTCCGTTCCCGATCCGCGCTCTCTTATGATCCAGCCGTGGGACGGCTCCGTCCTCAAGGGCATCGAGAAGGCGATCCTCGCCTCCGATCTCGGCATAAATCCCCAGAACGACGGCAGAGTTATAAGACTTGTGTTTCCGCAGCTTACCGAGGAGCGCCGTAAGGAGCTTGCAAAGCAGGTAAAGAAATACGGCGAGGAGTCCAAGGTCGCGGTCAGAAATATCCGCCGCGACGCTATAGATAAGTTCAAAAAGCAGCAGAAGGCGTCCGAGATCACCGAGGACGACTACAAGGACATTGAAAAGGATATCCAGAAGCTGACCGACGATTATATCAAGGAGGTTGAGTCTATCGCCGAGGCAAAGGAAAAGGAACTTTTTGAGATCTGATCATGGGTGAGAATAAAAACATCAGTGCGGCGGGGGAGCAGGCAAGATGCCTTCCCCGCCATATTGCCATCATACTCGACGGCAACGGCCGCTGGGCAAAGAAGCGCCTCATGCCGCGCAACGCGGGGCATCTTGCCGGCTCGGAGACGTTCAGAAATATCGCTACCTATTGCAAAGAGATCGGCGTTGAGTACCTGACCGTGTACGCGTTTTCAACAGAAAACTGGAAGCGCCCGGAGGAGGAGGTCGGCGGCATAATGAAGCTGCTGGACAAGTACCTGCACGAGGCGATACGCGATATGCGAAAGAAGAACATCCGCATGAAGGTGTTCGGCGATGTTTCGCGCCTTTCGCCGCAGCTTCGGGAGCTTATTGCCGAGACCGACGAGATATCGCAGACCATCGAGGGCTTCCAGGCCAATATCTGCATAAACTACGGCGGCAGGGCTGAGATAGTACGCGCAGCTCAGGCCTATGCCGAGGATTACGCGGCAGGCAGAGTAACCGGCGGTCTTACGGAGGACATGTTTTCAAATTACATGTACTCCGCCGGCATACCCGATCCCGAGCTTCTCATCCGCCCCGGCGGAGAGTACCGCCTGTCAAACTTCCTTTTGTGGCAGTGCGCGTATTCCGAGTTTTATTATACCGACACGCTCTGGCCGGACTTCACTCCGCAGGAGCTTGACAAGGCGATAGAAGCGTTTAACCGCCGCGACCGCCGCTTCGGAGGTGTAAAACCATGATAAAAGCCGTATCCATTCTCGGCTCGACCGGCTCCATAGGCCGTCAGAGCATTGCCGCGGCAAAGCATCTCGGTGTTCCCGTAGTTGCGCTGACGGCAAACAAAAAAACAGACCTCGTCGAACGGCAGGCGAGAGAGCTGAAGCCCAAATTTGTTGCAATGTTTGACGAAAACGCGGCAAATGACCTGAAAATCCGCCTTGCCGATACCGATATCTGCGTCGGCAGCGGAATGCAGGGGCTAATTGAAGCCGCGACGCTTCCGGAGGCCGACTGCGTCGTGACCGCGGTTTCCGGCTCTGTCGGACTGCGCCCGACGCTTGCCGCGATAAGCGAAAAAAAGCGCATAGCGCTTGCAAATAAGGAAACACTCGTTTGCGCAGGCGAGATCGTCATGCCGGCGGCAAAGGCCGCCGGAGCGGAGATAGTTCCCGTCGATTCGGAGCATTCGGCGATCTTTCAGTGTCTGATGGGCAGGCAGCCCGGAGAGCTTAAAAGAATTCTCCTTACAGGCAGCGGCGGCCCGTTCAGGGGCAAAAGCCGTGCAGAGCTTGAAAGCGTAACGCCCGAGCAGGCGGTAAAGCATCCGAACTGGAGCATGGGCGCGAAGATATCGGTCGATTCTGCGACGATGATGAATAAGGGCCTTGAGTTTATCGAGGCCATGCACCTTTTCGGCGTGACGCCCGATGATATACAGGTCGTCGTGCATCCGCAGAGCATAGTCCATTCCATGGTCGAGCTTGTTGACGGAACGGTCATAGCACAGCTCGGCGTTCCCGATATGGGCCTGCCTATTCAGCTTGCAATGACCTATCCCGAACGAAAGGCATCGCCGTTTGAGCATCTTGACTTTTACGCCATGAAGGACATGAGCTTTGAAGCGCCCGACTATGAAAAAACGCCGTGCCTTAAGCTCGCCATGGACTGTGCGCGCCGCGGCGGAACGGCTCCGTGCATCATGAGCGCGGCAAACGAGGTCGCAGTCGCAATGTTTTTGAATCACCGCCTCGGCTATAACCGGATCTATGACTGTGCTTTGCAGGCTGTAGAGAGCATAGAAATAGTTAATAAGCCCGACCTTGAGGCCGTGCTTGCCGCCGACGAGCAGGCAAGAGTATTTGTCAGGGAGCATTTTTCTTAATGTATATCGTTATCGCAATAATAATGTTCGGCGTGCTTATCGCCATCCACGAATTCGGCCACTTCGCAACGGCCAAGGCCTGCGGCGTGCGCGTGGATGAGTTTTCGATAGGCATGGGGCCGGCGATAATAAAAAAGCAGAAGGGGGAGACACGGTATTCGCTTCGAATTCTCCCCATAGGCGGCTTCTGCGCCATGGGCGAGGACGAGGAGTCACAGGATCCGCGTGCTTTTCCCAATCAAGGCTTTTGGAAGCGCTTTCTTATCCTGTGCGCGGGCTCGTTCATGAACTTCCTGCTCGGCGTTATCCTGATTGTCATCATGTATGGCGGCGCGGAGGCGTTCAGAGCCCCTATAATCACGGATTTCCTTGACGGATGCCAATATAACACGCCCGAGACATTTCAGGCCGGTGATGAGTTTTACAGCATCGACGGTCACAGAATATACCTTATAAGCGATGTTTCCATGTTTTTAGAGCGCGGAAACGGCGTTTACGATATCGTTATGCTGCGCGACGGGAAGAAGATTGAGTTTGACGACATGAAGCTCGTTCCTACCATCGAAAGCGAGCAGGGACTTAAATACGGCTTCGTTTGGGGCATTGAAAGGGCGACGCTCGGAGTAAAGCTCGAGTATGTATGGAACACGGCCAAGGAATTTTCGCGTCTTGTATGGCTCGGCCTAGGCGACCTTATCCACGGCGCTGTCGGTGTTGACGATATGGCAGGACCCGTCGGTATAGTCGATATGATGAACGAGGCGGGCAGCTCTGCCGCCAGCACGGCCGATGCTATGTACAGCATGCTGTATTTTTCGGCCTTTATTGCCATTAACCTTGCGATAATGAACATGCTGCCGATACCGGCGCTTGACGGCGGCAGAGTGTTTTTCATGATAGTAACGGTCATTTTCGAAGCAATAACGAAGAAAAGACTCGATCCGAAGTATGAGGGATATATCCACGCCGGTGGCATGGTACTTCTCCTGCTCCTGATGGGATTTATAATGTATAACGATATAGCAAGACTCATAACGGGGTGAGCATAATGTTCGAGAGAAAGACAACAAAGAAAATCACTGTCGGCGCGGTGGAGATAGGCGCTCTTGCACCCGTCTCCGTTCAGTCGATGTGCAATACAAAGACGCACGATGTCACGGCAACGGTCGAGCAGATAAATCGTCTGAGCGCCGCCGGATGCGAGATCGTGCGCCTTGCAATACCCGATATGGCGGCAGCAGAGGCAATACCGGAGATAAAGCGGCAGACGGTCCTGCCGCTGGTAGCGGATATCCACTTTGACTACCGCCTTGCGCTGGCGGCAGCGGAGCGCGGGATAGATAAGATACGTATAAATCCCGGAAATATCGGCAGCGAAGAAAATGTCCGCAGAGTAGCGGACGCGTGCCGCGAGAGAAGCATACCCATACGCATCGGTATTAACGGAGGGAGTCTCGAAAAGCCTTTGCTTGAAAAATACGGGCATCCGTGCCCGGAGGCAATGCTGGAGAGTGCAAAGCGGCACATAGAGCTTCTGAATAAATATGACTTCGATGATATCTGCATATCGATGAAATCATCATCTGTTCCGCTGACGATAGCGGCGTATCGCCTTGCATCAAGCGAGCTTAAATATCCGCTGCATGTCGGCGTTACCGAAACGGGAACGGCGTGGAACGGAACCATTCAGTCGGCCGTCGGGATAGGCACGCTTCTGAGCGAGGGCATCGGCGACACGGTGCGCGTATCGCTCACGGCAGACCCGGTGGAGGAGGTCAAGGCAGCAATTGCCATTCTTAAGGCCGCCGGACTGCGGCAGGGCATCCGCCTGGTATCCTGCCCGACCTGCGGCAGAACGAATATCGACCTCATATCACTCGCAAAAGATGTAGAAAAACGCATTTCGGGAATCAATAAGAACATTACCGTAGCCGTCATGGGCTGCGTTGTAAACGGCCCCGGAGAGGCGAGAGAAGCCGATTACGGCATAGCCGGAGGCAAGGACTGCGGCCTGCTGTTCAAGCACGGCGAGGTTTTGGGAACATACCCGTACGACCGCCTGTGCGACGCACTCATAGACCTTATAGAAAAGGACAGTTAAATTGAGCGAACATACTTCATTTCTTGAGATATTCCCGGGCGCCGCGAGCCACATATCCAACTGCGGCGGCCTTGAAAAAGCATATGTGACCGATGTAGAGATAAGCCTCGAAGCCGGAACGATGAGCATTCGCGCTCATTTTGCACGCACTCCGGCACCTGCCGAGCTTGACTCGATCTGTACGGCTCTTCGAGCCGATTACGGGTTGAGAGTCAGCATAATTGCCGACAGTCCCGAAAAAAAGCCTGCCGGCGCACCGGCCGCGGCAGCGCAGCCGTCAGCTCCCTCCGGTGGAAACGGCAAGGTGCTCATGGGACACAGCGTAAAAAAAGCACCGACCCCGATGGGCGAGCTCAATCAGGACTCGGGCCGCGTGGCTATTGAAGGCGATGTGTTCGAGGTCACAAGCCGTAAGCTCAAAAAGCGCGACGGCGCAATGCTGAGCTTTGATATAACAGACCTCACGGGCTCAATAAGGGTAATAAAATTCCTGCGAGCCGAGGACGATCAGTCCGTAATAAATAAGATAAACGTCGGCGACCACCTCATAATAAACGGCTTTGTGACCTACAGCCGCTATGACGAGGATATAGTCCTTGAGCCCAAGGACATCGTTGCAGGCAAGAAATACATACGCCCCGATAACGCCGAGGAAAAGCGCGTCGAGCTGCATGTGCATACTCGCTTTTCGGCACTGGACGCACTAACAGATCCCGCTGCCATAGTTAAGCGCGCAGCGTACTGGGGACACCCGGCCATAGCCGTGACCGACCACGGAGTTCTTCAGGCATTTCCTGATATGTGGAAGGCCGGAAGGAAGCACGGCGTTAAGATAATCTACGGCTGTGAGTGCTATTTTGTAAACGATATGGACGGCAGTCTCGCCGTGCATGGCAGCAGCGACAGGGATATGAACGACGAGATGGTCGCCTTCGACATTGAGACCACGGGTCTTAACGCGGGCTCGGATCGCATGACCGAGATAGGAGCAGTCATCTACGCCGGAGGCGAGATAAAAGAAACGTTCAACACCTTCGTCGATCCCGGAATGCACATTCCGGCCGAGATAACTCAGCTCACCGGTATATCAGACCGCGACGTAAAGGGCGCACCGAGTGAGGCAGAGGCCATGAAAAGCTTTCTGAAATTTGCGGGAGACAGACCTATCGTCGCTCATAACGCGGATTTTGATACGGGCTTCATGTCAGCTGCGGCAGCCCGCAGCGGCATTGAGTTTGAACCTGTATACCTTGATACTCTTGCGCTGTCTCATGCTCTTTTGCCTGACTTAAAGCGACATAAGCTCGATATTGTATCCAACCGCCTGAGTCTGCCGGAGTTTAACCACCACAGAGCCTCAGATGACGCGCTCGTTGTCGCACGTATAATGGGAAGATTTCTGCCCATGCTCGCTCAGCAGGGAGCAAGGACCGTAAACGACATTCAGGAGGTCTATGCGCGCATAAAGCCCGCCGATCACACGAAGTCGAGGCATATGATACTGCTGGTAAAGAATAAGGCCGGACTAAAAAATCTGTACGAGCTTGTATCACAGTCGTATCTCAAGTATTTCTATAAGACTCCGACCATGCCCAAAAGTCTGCTCATCAAGCACCGCGAGGGATTGCTTATAGGCTCTGCCTGCGGAATGGGCGAGCTGTACGGCGCCGTCATGCACGGCGCGAGCGATTCCGAGCTTAGGCGCATAGCATCTTTCTATGATTACCTTGAAATTCAGCCTCTCGGCAACAACGGCTTTCTTGTTGATAACGGTGTTGTCAGCGACATTAGCGTCCTGCAGGACTATAACCGCCGCATACTTGAGATCGGCCGACAGCTGGGTAAGCCCGTTATCGCCGCAAGTGATGTGCATTTTCTCGACGCCGAGGACGAGCAGTACCGCAAGATACTCCAGGCGGCGAAGAAATTCTCCGATGCCGATCGCGGCTGCCCTATATTCTTCCGCACGACCGACGAGATGCTCAAGGAATTTGACTATCTCGGCGATGATGTAGCGCGCGAGGTCGTCATCAAAAATCCCCGTTCGATCGCGGATATGGTCGACGATATTGAGCTTCTGCCCAAGGATCTGTACCCGCCGAAGATCGAAAACTCGGCTCGCGATCTGCGCGATCTTGTCTACGGCAAGATGACAGATATCTACGGCGAAAACCCGCCCGAGATCGTAAAGTCCCGCGTCGACACGGAGCTTACTACTATACTTGATCACAACTACGACGTTATTTACATGTCGGCGCAAAAGCTTGTACAGAACTCGCTTGAGCACGGATACCTTGTCGGCTCCCGAGGCTCCGTCGGCTCGTCTATCGTCGCATACATGTCCGGAATCACCGAGGTAAACTCACTGCCGCCGCACTATGTCTGCCCCAAGTGCAAGCACTCTGAGTTTATAACCGACGGCTCATACGGCTGCGGCGCGGACATGCCGCCTAAAAACTGCCCCGAGTGCGGAACTCTCATGCGGCAGGACGGCTTTGATATCCCGTTTGAGACCTTCCTCGGTTTCCCGGGCAATGAAAAAACGCCCGATATAGACCTCAATTTCTCCGGCGAGTACCAGGCTCAGGCGCATAAATACACGGAAGAGCTCTTCGGCTCGGATCATGTTTTCCGCGCCGGAACTATTGGAACTCTTGCCGAGAAGACCGCTTATGGCTATGTTAAAAAATACCTTGAGGAACGCGGCATAAAGGTTACTAAGGTCGAGGAAAACCGCCTTGCGAAGGGACTCGTCGGAGTTAAGCGTACGACAGGTCAGCACCCAGGCGGCCTTGTCGTCATACCGCAGGACATGGACGTTACGGATTTCTGCCCCGTTCAGCACCCGGCGGACGATCCCAGGAGCGGCATAGTCACGACGCATTTTGAATATCACTGCATGGAGTCAAATCTCCTGAAGCTTGATGAGCTGGGGCACGATGACCCGACCATGATCCGCATGCTCGAGGATGCTACGGGCGTCAATGCGCGTGAGATACTTCTGTCAGACCCCGATACAATGAAGATATTTACAACTCCGGCGGTTCTGGGACTTCCGGAGGATGACGATATCATCGGAAAGACCGGCAGCATCGGCATACCTGAGTTCGGCACGGGCTTCACGCGCCAGATGCTTGTCGATACACAGCCCACGCAGTTTGACACGCTCGTGCGTCTGTCCGGCTTCTCTCACGGCACCGACGTTTGGGCCGGTAATATTCGCGATCTCATCGTCAACGGTATTGCAACGGTAAATGAGACTGTCGGCTGCCGAGACGATATAATGCTCTACCTAATACAAAAGGGCATGGAGCCCTCGCTTGCGTTCAAGACCATGGAGGCGGTGCGAAAGGGCAAGGTCAAAAAAAGCGGAGAGTTCCCCGGAGACGCCGAAGCTCAGATGCGCACGCTCGACGTGCCCGACTGGTATATCGAGTCCTGCCGCAAAATTGCGTATCTCTTTCCTAAGGCACACGCCGTTGCGTATGTCATGATGGCGTTCCGCATAGCGTGGTTCAAGGTGCACGAGCCCCTGGCGTTCTACAGCGCGTATTTCTATCGCCGCAGTCAGAAAAACAGCTTTGACGCCGAAATGATGACTGCCGGGGTTGACGAAATACGCCGCAGAATATATGATCTTCGTCAGAAGGAGGATGCTACAGCCAACGAGGACAGCATACTCACAACTCTTGAATCGGTATATGAGTTTTACATGCGCGGCTTTGACTTTGCGCCCATTGATCTCTACAAGTCGAGTGCTACGAAGTTCAGGATAACCGACGACGGCAAGCTGCGCCCGCCCTTTGTGGCGATAGCCGGGCTTGGCGAGACGGCGGCGATAGACCTTGAAAACTGCACGAAAAACGGACAGACCTACATATCCGTCGAGGAGGTCAGCGCCGCATGTCCCAAGGTAAGTACGACCCACCTTGAGATCCTGCGCCGAATGGGTGCGTTCGGCGAAATGCCGGAGAGCTCGCAGATAAATCTGTTTGAGGGCTTTTAAATAAGGAACTTTTCCCGCACAGTCAACGTCAAAGTGTCAGCACAAACAGAAAGAAGGAAGCTTCCATAAAAGTATTCAGTTCAAAATCCACAAGGCATACGAGCGCCTCACCGGGCAGGACGAAGCCTGTCGATAAAAAAACGGCTAGAGAGACTGTATATGTACATCCCGAGCCTGTGCGTGAGCGCGCCGTACCGTCCTCGGCGGACGACAGAGTCCGCAGCGCAAAACAGAAAAAGAAGGCCTCAAAGCGCAAAAAGGGATTTATCATCTTTTTCTGCATAGTTGCGGTCCTTGCGGGACTATACACCTTTGTCGTGTACACAAACATTCCGTTTATCAAAAATCTTCGTGATGCGTATATCGAAACTGCAATGCAGACAATGAGCCATCATTGGCTCGCCGAGATGTTCTTCCCCGACGATGTGATCGCCGATGTGATGAACAGGGTAAACAGCGCAACGGAGGGGCAAAAGGGCATCGAGAGCGAATGGAAGCACAATATCGAGAAAAAAGACGACAACAGCTTCTACGAGCTTTTTGACGAGATTGATAAGGATACATTTGAGGCGTATCTCAAGGCTCATCCCGAATATAAAAAGGATGACCTCATGTCCATCGACATAAATGAGGCTGGGCTTGACGACGACGGAACAACGATCAAAACGAAGCAGGGCGATCAGGTGCTTGCCGTAAACGCGAAAAAGGGCGTGCTGCTCGTTCGCATAAAGGGCTCGGGCTATCAGGGCATTCTCGCCATACTTAAGGATGCCTCAAAGATGCGCTGCTGTGCAGCCGCGCATATCGGCGGCTACGGAGAGCTGCTTGAGGATTTTGTCCCCAGATGCAAGGGCATCATCGGCATAAATGCCAGTGGCTTCTATGATCCCGAGGGTGTCGGAAACGGCGGAACGGTCGACGGGCTTGCCATATGCGAGGGAAAGCAGTACGGCAGCCATGTCACCTACGGCAGAAAGCGCGTTGAGTTCAGATCCGATGATAAAATGTATATAGTCGATGCGGACACCGGCATAAGCTCCGATGTCAGAGACGCGGTCGAGTTCCAGCCGGCTCTCATAATAGACGGAAGAGCACTCATTGACGAACAGACGGGCTTTCGCTCGATCCAGCCGCGATCTGTCGTGGCTCAGTCGAAGGATGGAGACGTTATGATGCTCATTATTGAGGGACGGCTCGTTGGTCGTTCTCTCGGCATCGGCCTGCCCGACTGCACGGAGATACTCCTCGGCTATGACGCATACCAGGCCATGAATATGGACGGAGGAACGAGCGCCGTTATGTGGTATGACGGGGAGTATGTTACAAAGTGCTCAAACCCCGCCATAACGTGCCGTTATCTGCCGAATGCATGGATATACGGATGATTAAAAAACCGGCCTCAGGCCGGTTTTTTTAATCATCTCAGCGTGTCAAAAAAGCCAATGGCTTTTTTGCACGCTTCAAATACGCCACATTTTTTGTGAAGCTTACGCTTCACGAAAAATCTCGCTTTGCTCGTCAAAAAGTCCTAACGGACATTTTTGATGGCTATAATCCAACTTGAGGCGGGCCTTGCCCCCTCAAGCTCCCCTGCTGCGCTGTTGAATTTACTCAGCAGCATAGGTTTTTTGACAGTCTCGGATGATAAAAAAACCGGCCTCAGGCCGGTTTTTTAATCATCTATGATATTCACTATTCTTGTCGGGGTGGGGTCTGAGCTGTGACGTGCGCGGCTTATAATCAAGGCTATGACCACGCCGAGTACGGCTGCGGCAAAGGCGGCGATAATGCACACCGTCTCTTCCAGCGAGAGAACGTTCGCTATGAAGTAGCCCAGAAAGAGCATCACGAGCGGAAGAATATAAATTACCAGCGCACCCTTTACAACGCCCTTTGTAGGTGTTTCGATAATAACATGCTGGCCTCGCCGGGCGCCGATGGGATTTTGCACAACGGACTTCATAAGATGCTCGTACCTGCACTCGCCGCATTCGCTGCAGTCGCCGCCGCATATGCCGAGCCGCTCAACGACGACCTCAGCAAGTCCGTCGTCACGTATTTTAGTTATTATTGCTTCCTGAAGCATTTATACATCACCTTTACAAATTATACACCTTAATATCCCTTGTCGCAAGTGCGGGTTTATGCTATACTGGAAAATATAAAGCATGAGACAAATAAATGTTAAGATGAAAAGGAGGCAGATGCTGTGCCCAGTGTGCTCAACCTTAAAAAGTCAAACTGCAAAAACTGCCACAGATGCATAAGAAAATGCCCCGTAAAATCAATACGATTCACAGGACATCAGGCGCACATAATAAGCGATGAATGTATTCTGTGCGGCCAGTGCTTTGTTGTCTGCCCTCAGGAGGCCAAGGAGATAATCGATGATCGCGAGCGTGTAAGCGTTATGCTGAAAAGCCCAACGCCCGTCATAGCGAGCGTTGATCCGTCGTTTTATGCCTGCTGGGAGGGCTGCGGCGCAAATTCCGTGCGCAAGGCTCTGATCGAGCTCGGTTTTACCGATGCCGAGGAGACGGCCATAGGTGCAACTTTAGTTAAGCGCGAGTATGAAAGACTGCTCAGGGAAGCTAAGCAGGATGTTATAATAACCTCCGCCTGCGCGTCGCTGAACCTGCTTGTGGAAAAGCATTTTCCCGAGCTGCGGCAGTATCTTGCTCCGGTCGTATCACCAATGATAGCTCATGCTATGGAAATTAAGCGCCGTATGCCTGAGGCCAAGGTCGTTTTCATAGGACCCTGTGTTGCAAAAAAGCAGGAATACGAGGGAACATGCGTAGATGCGGTTCTCACGTTTGAAGAGTTTGACCAGATGCGCATATCCGCAGGGATCGAGATCGAGCATGAGTTCGGCGAGAGCTTCCCCGGCAGGGCGCGCAGCTTCCCCGTGACCGGCGGCATAATAAAAAGCATGGATATCCCAGACACCGGCTATCAGTGTATCGCCACGAACGGCCCGAAAAACTGCATTAACGCCCTCAACGACCTCAAAAACGGCAATATACACAAGTGCTTTATAGAGCTTGCCATGTGTGACGGAAGCTGCATAGAAGGCCCCATAATGGAAAAGTATATAAACTCGCCCATTCGCCATATCTATTCCGTATGGAGCAATGTCGGCAAAGAGGATTTTGACGTTCCGCAGCCCGAGCCCGAGCAGCTCATGACTCAGTATATCGGAACGCCGGTCAATAAAAATACTCCCAGCGAGGAGGAGATTCGTGAGATCCTATCAAAGCTCGGCAAGAACACAAAAGCAGATGAGCTCAACTGCTCGTCATGCGGGTACGACTCATGTCGTGACAAGGCAATAGCCATTTATCGCGGCAAGGCTGACTACAGCATGTGCCTGCCGTTTATCATGGACAGAGCCGAACGCTTCAGCAATAAGATACTAAACAACATGCCCAGCGGTGTGGTTGTCGTAAATGAGGATCTTGAGGTGCAGCAGCTCAACCGCACGGCGCTTCAAATGCTGAATATAAGCCACGAGTCGGACGTCCTGGGTGACAGTGTCGTGAGAATACTTGACACGGCTCCGTTTTTTACCTGCCTGGAGACCGGAAAGACCGTCAAAAAGCTGCGCGGCTTTTTTTCAGACTATGAGAAATATTTTGAACAAACCATAGTCTATGACCGCTCATCGAAAATCCTTATCGACATTATCTCCGATGTTACCGAGGAAGAGGAGGAGTCCATGCGCCGTAAGTCCATAAGTCAGCAGACGGCGGATATAACCAACAACGTTATCGAAAACCAAATGCGCATCGTTCAGGAGATAGCCTCGCTCCTCGGCGAGACGACGGCCGAGACGAAAATCGCGCTGACGAGACTGAAGGAGTCGCTGAGCCTTGAAGAAGAATAATCTTTGCAGCGAGATAGCGTATATGAGCCTTAACCACGACGGCGAGCAGCTTTGCGGTGACCATGTCGAGATCGTCGAGAACGAAAACTCGACGATTATAGTTCTTGCAGACGGACTCGGCAGCGGTGTTAAGGCCAGCATCCTGTCAACGCTCACATCAACGATAATATCCACTATGCTCGCCGCGGGACTTGATATCCGTGACGCTGTCGAAACTATAGCCGACACGCTGCCCATATGCTCCGAGCGAAAAACGGCGTTTTCGACCTTTACGATAATAAAGCTTGAAAATGATGCTCACGCGGACATAATCCAGTATGAAAACCCGAATGTAATACTCATTCGTCAGGAGCAGCTCCACGAGTTTCCGCTTTCCGCAATGACAATAGGTGAGAAAACGATATACCGTTCAAGCATTGAGCTTGCAGACGGAGATGTGTTTATTGCATTGAGTGACGGTATGCTCTATGCCAGTAATAACAGTGTCCTGAACACTGCATGGGACAGGAAGGCAATAGCGGACTTTATGGGACCGCTAAGTGATTCCGGACTTACAGCCAATGTTCTTATGAACATCCTGATGGAAGAGGTCAGCAGGCTCTACGGAGGTAAGCCATTTGACGACGCGACGACTTGTATTGTTAAGATTCGGCAGCGTCAGACGGTCAATGTCGCTGTCGGACCGCCGGAGAATATAAGCGACAATCACCGCATGATGGCTCTGTTTTTTGCCAAGGAGGGCAAGCATATTGTCTGCGGCGGAACGACATCGAAGATCGCAGCCGAGTATCTGCACACGAACGTGCAGACGGAGTATACCTCACCCGACCCCGACATACCGCCCATATCACATATTCAGGGCGTAGACCTTGCCACGGAGGGCATAATAACCCTTGATCGCGTCCTTGCCTATTCCAAGGACTATGTAAAGGATAACCGCAGCTTTGAAAACTGGTATTACAAAAAAGACGGAGCGTCGCTCGTCGCACGAATACTATTTGAGGATGCAACGGACATAAATCTGTTCGTCGGTCACGCGGCAAATCCCGCACACGACGGCCTGCCAATCAATTTCAACGTCAAAATGCAGATACTCAAGCAGCTTTCGAATAATCTGCAAAAGATGGGCAAGCGCGTGAAGCTTCTCGACTTTTAAACGGCAAAACGAATCTTGCAGATGGCCGTTTTCGCTATAGTTATATCAAAATATCATTTTTTCTTACCATTGTCCAATCAAAAAACTCCAAAAGACCGACGGCGCTTTCACATGAGCCGTCGGTTAAGCCGAGAAGCCCTGCCAAATGACCAAGCAGCTCCTCCGGTGAATGCTTAGCGAGCAACGCTTCTGCACTTAGCTCGCCGCAGCGTTTGGAGAGCTTCCTGCCGTCTGCACCGACTATGAGCGGTGCGTGATAATACTGCGGCACGCTTCCACCGAGCGTCTCAATGAGCCATATCTGCCTTGCGGTAGATGACAGCAGGTCGCGCCCGCGTACGACGCGTGTTATACCCATATCCATGTCATCAAACGAAACTGCCAGCTGGTATGCATAAACTCCGTCGGAGCGCTTTATAATAAAATCGCCGGAATCGGCAAGGTTTTCGGAAAACTCGCCGTAATGACCGTCGCAAAAGCAAATGGTTTTGTCCGGGACTTTTATCTTCCACGCGGCTTTGCGTCCGCTTTGATCAAGCAATCTCCGCTCGGATGCTGTGAGATACCTGCATTTGCAGCCCGGATCGTGACGCTGCTCTCCGGGATGCGGAGCGGAGGCCGCAAGGCGCTCACTGCGGCTGCAATAGCATGGGTAGAGCAGGTCACGTCTCAGAAGAAGATCAAAAACCACGTCGTATTTTTCACTGCGTTCGCTCTGCGAATAGCCCGCGTCCGGATAGCCCTCATCCCAGTCGAGACCGAAGACTTCAAGAGCATGAGCTATGCTTTCTTCGCTCTTCTTGCTGCTGCGGTCAGGGTCAAGATCCTCCATGCGGAAGATAAGCCCTCCGCCGGCGCAGCGTGCGTCGAGCCATGCCAGAAGGAAGGAGGCCAGGTTCCCCATATGAAGCTGGCCGCTCGGACTCGGAGCAAATCTGCCGTTTTCAGAATTGTGTTTGTACATAGCGAAACCTCAGACTAAATAACAGTATTAATATATAAGCACATTTCAACAAAAAAATAAATATTAATCTATCTTTTTTTCTGAACATGTGATATAGTGTTAGCAAATAAAGCAATATTCCATACAAGATGACATACAGAAAGAGGGAATCCTAATGGCAAGCTCAACAAAAGAAGCCCTGGGCAATGCTCTGAAGAAAATGCTGTCGGTGAAGCCTATTGATAAGATTACAGTAAAAGACCTTGTTGAAGAGTGCGGCGTAAATCGCCAGACTTTCTACTATCACTTTGACGATGTTTATGATCTCCTCGAATGGGTTTTTGAGGAGGATACGAACAAGGCGCTCCCGCATGAGATACTCTATGATAAATGGCGTGAGAATGTTATTGAGTGGTTCCAGTATCTTATGGATAACCGCACGTTTGTCCTGAACATCTTCAATTCGCAGAATCGCTCGTATCTGCTTAGATACTTCAAGGGTCGCCTGCATTACTGCGTACACAGCTTTGCCGTCATCTGCGCAGAGGGCAAGAATATTGAGTGGTCTGATCTTGAGTTCGTGTGCGAGTTCTATGTCAATGCCGCCATCGGCTGGATATCCCAGTGGTTTGACATGGGCATGCCGTCGATCGATGATCATGACAAAGAGCGCTACCTTAAGCTTCTTGACGGTACTACGGAAAACCTGCTGGCAAGATTCCAGAAGGATTAAACAAGCTTAGAATTTGGGCTTCCGAACTTGTTCGGAAGCCCTTTTTATGTTGAAAGACAGTAAATTACGAGTTATAATAATCTATTATACACAGCGTCAGGAGTGGTTCTGAATGAAAGAACAGAAAACCAATGTCATGCGTATTCTTGAGCAGAAGAAAATAAAATATACGCCGCACGAATATCCCCACGGTGACGAGGCCGTCGACGGCGTTACCGTCGCGGAGATATGCGGACAGGAGCCCGCGCAGGTGTTCAAGACCCTTGTCGCTCGCGGCGCGAGCAAGAGCATATATGTTTTTGATATCCCCGTGACGGGTGAGCTCGACCTTAAAAAGGCCGCAAGGGCGGCAGGGGAGAAGTCGATAGCGATGATACATGTCAGCGAGATAAACGCGCTGACGGGCTACGTCCGCGGCGGCTGCTCACCGATAGGAATGAAAAAGCAATATAAAACCTTTATAGACATAAGCGCGCAGGATAAGCCGACAGTCATGGTCAGCGCCGGCAGGATAGGCTATCAGGTCGAACTCGACCCTAATGACCTTGCCGGACTTGTGCGCGCAAAATTCGCAGATCTGGTAAGTGAGAATGACTGATTATATAAAAATAAAAGGTGCAAGAGCCAATAACCTCAAAAATATTGATATAGAAATACCGAGAAACAAGCTTGTCGTAATGACCGGTGTCTCCGGCAGCGGCAAATCCAGCCTCGCGTTCGACACTATCTACGCCGAAGGTCAGCGCCGCTATGTAGAGAGCCTTTCATCCTACGCAAGGCAGTTTCTCGGCCAGATGGACAAGCCCGACCTTGATTATATCCAGGGCCTTTCCCCGGCAATATCCATTGACCAGAAATCCGGCTCGCGCAACCCACGCTCTACGGTCGGTACGGTAACGGAGATATACGATTATATGCGCCTGCTGTGGGCGCGCATAGGCAAGCCGCACTGCCCGAAGTGCGGCAGAGAAATAAAGCAGCAGACAATAGATCAGATAATCGACCAGCTCATGCTCCTTTCCGAGGGGACAAAGCTCATGATACTTGCGCCTGTCGTACGTGCCCGCAAGGGGGAGTATGTCAAGGTGTTTGAGGATGCCCGCCGCTCCGGCTATGTCCGCGTGCGCGTTGACGGCAGTATGTATGAGCTTTCCGAAGAGATAAAGCTCAATAAGAACAAAAAGCACACTATCGAGGTCGTGGTTGACCGCATTGTCATAAAGGAGGGCATCATGCGCCGCCTTTCCGACTCCGTCGAAACGGCGGCCTCGCTCGCGGGAGGGCTTGTCATTGCCGATATTGTAAGCGAAAACCGCCAGATCCTGTTTTCGCAGAACTATGCCTGCCCCGACTGCGGCATATCCATCGAGGAGCTCACCCCGCGCATGTTCTCGTTCAACACGCCCTACGGTGCATGCCCCAAGTGCGACGGGCTGGGCATGCAGCTGCTCGTTGACCCCGATCTCATAATCCCCGACGACAGCATGAGTATAAACGGCGGAGCTATCAAGGCTACCGGCTGGGGCTCTGGTGCGGATTCCATTGCGTCAATGTACTATAATGCCCTTGCGGAGAAATACGGCTTCACACTTGACACTCCGATAGCAGAGCTGCCCGACGGCGTTAAGGATATTCTGCTTTACGGCAGCAATGGCGAAAAGCTTGACCTCAGCTACGAGCGCGAGCGGAAAAACAGCTCCTTTGCCGGTAAATTTTCACGCCCGTTTGAGGGTATATGTAAAAATCTCGAGCGCCGTTATTTCGAGACTCAGAGCCCTGCAATGCGCGCCGAGATAGAAGAGTGCATGTCAGAGGTCACATGCCCCGAGTGCCATGGTCAGCGTTTGAGAAAGGAAGCGCTTGCGGTTACAGTCGGAGGGATAAATATCGCACGTATGGGCGATATGTCCGTTATCGAGGTTATGGATTTTGTTGACGGACTGGAGCTGAACGAAAAAGAGCATATCATCGCCGACAGGATAATAAAAGAGATCAAAGCCCGTCTCGGCTTTCTTAAAAATGTAGGTCTGCAATATCTGAGCCTTTCCCGCGGCGCGGCGACCCTGTCCGGCGGCGAGAGCCAGAGAATACGCCTTGCAACACAGATAGGCGCATCGCTCACTGGTGTACTGTATATTCTCGATGAGCCGAGCATCGGACTTCATCAGCGCGATAACGAAAAGCTCTTAAAAACGCTCATGGATCTGCGCGATCTCGGCAACACGCTAATCGTCGTTGAGCACGACGAGGATACGATGCGCGCAGCCGATTATATCGTCGATATAGGCCCCGGAGCGGGAGTTCACGGCGGAACTGTCGTGGCGGCAGGCTCTGTTGAGGATATCTGCGCCTGCCCGGAGTCCCTCACGGGACAGTATCTCAGCGGCAGACGAAGGATACCCGTGCCGGACAAGCGGCGCAAAACCGACAAGGGCTTTATACGCATACACGGAGCGGCCGAGCATAATCTGAAGAACATCGATATTGATATACCCAAGGGCGTTATAACCTGCGTCACGGGCGTCTCAGGCAGCGGGAAATCGAGCCTGGTAAATGAAATACTGTATAAGACCCTGGCGCTGAAGAAAAACCGCGCCAAGGTAAAGCCGGGCAAATGCGCCGGCATAAGCGGCATCGACGATATCGACAAGGTCATAGATATCGACCAGAGCCCCATCGGCAGAACACCGCGCTCAAACCCGGCGACATATACGGGTCTGTTCAATGATATCCGCGAGCTCTTTGCCTCGACCGAGGATGCGCGCCTGCGCGGTTATAATTCGGGAAGGTTTTCCTTTAACGTCAAGGGCGGCAGGTGCGAGGCCTGTAAGGGTGACGGTGTGCAGAAAATCGAGATGCACTTCCTGCCGGATGTATATGTTCCCTGCGACGTATGCAAGGGCAAGCGATATAACCGCGAAACACTCGAGGTGCGCTACAAGGGCAAGAACATCAGCGATGTTCTCAACATGACGGTCGAGGAGGCATGCACATTTTTTGAAAACCTCCCGAAGCTCAAGGCAAAGCTCAATACGCTGTATGATGTCGGCCTCGGCTATGTCCGGCTCGGCCAGTCGAGCACGACGCTCTCCGGCGGTGAGGCGCAGCGAGTGAAGCTCGCAGCCGAGCTTTCGCGCCGCAGCACGGGCTCGACGGTGTATATCCTCGACGAGCCTACGACCGGCCTGCACATGGCCGATGTGCATAAGCTTCTGAGCATTATAGATAAGCTTGCCGACGCTGGAAACACCGTCGTCATAATCGAGCACAATCTCGATGTCATAAAAACCGCAGACTATATAATAGATCTCGGCCCGGAGGGCGGCGACGGCGGCGGAACGCTCGTCTTTGCCGGAACTCCCGAGGAATGCGCTGCGTGCGCGGACAGCTACACGGGGCAGTTTCTTAAAAAGATACTTTAACAAATGCGCTCTCTCTGCCGTAAAATGATACGGGAGGGGATCAGATGACGTTATATATTGCCGTGGGCTTTTCGGCGGCGGCTGTGCTTTGGCTCATCATATGGTCGGTGAAGGATCTGCTGCTCACGCCGGTGAGACTCGGAAAAAATACGGATGCGGACATCGTTCTGCATATACGCGGCGCCGAGCCGACGATAGAGTACACACTTCGCAGTCTGATGTGGCTGCGGGAAAACGGCACGCTCCGTTCGGATATTTCCATTAATGCAAGGAGCATTGACGACGAAACGCGAAGCGTTCTGCGGCGCTTTGCCGCGCAATACAGATGCATAAGCTTTACAGAGGAATGACTTGATGATGCAGGAATTAAGCGAAATTAACGGAACAGTCTCGGCCGTAATATTCAGAAACGACGAAAACGGCTACGGCGTTGTGAAGCTTGAGCTTGACAGCGGCGAGAAAGTCACGGCTGTCGGATGCCTGCCGTACATAGCTCCGGGTGAGATGCTCTCGGCCGAGGGAGCGTGGATGACCCATGCCCAGCACGGCAGACAGTTCAAGATTGAGCAGTGCAGCCGTTTGCTGCCGACATCGGCTGAGGCCATATATGAGTATCTCGCGGGAGGCACGGTGCGCGGCATAGGCCCGGCAACGGCAGCGCTTATCGTTGACCGCTTCGGCGATAAGGCGCTTGACGTCCTTGAGATGCAGCCGGAAAAGCTTGCCGAAATCAAGGGGATCAGCAGCTCAAAGGCAAAGGACATAAGCGCAGGCTTCAAAAAACAGGCCGGAGTGCGCCGCCTGACGGAGTTCTTGTGCTCGTACGGCATCCAGCCGGTCTTCGCTCTGCGCATGTTCAAGTTCTACGGCAATTCCGCTATAGAGGTAGTGCACGAAAATCCATATATACTTGCGTCTTCACATATCGGAGCAAGCTTTGCCGAGGCGGACTCGCTCGCATTGGCGCTCGGACTTGACGGCGACAGCCTGAATCGAGTTTGTGCCGCTGTGGTATTTGAACTTGTGCACAATTCCGGCAACGGTCACTGCTTCATCCCGCGAGGAAAGCTCACTATGGCTACCTCGCAGCTCATAGGTGTTGCACATGAGCTCACTGAGGATGCGGTCGATAAGCTTGCCGAGACGGGGGAGATCGTATGCTGTACCGTTGCCGGGCTCGATGCCTGCTATCTCGCTCCGCTTTATGAGGCCGAGACCTACACTGCAAACAGGATCAAATCCATGTGCAGGGCAAAGGCTGAGAGAAAGGTTGACATAACATCAATCGTCTTGCGCCTTGAGGCCGCGAACGATATTGAATATGCCCCCATGCAGCGCGAGGCGATAGCCCTCGCTGCGCAGAACCGCATGCTTGTCATAACCGGCGGCCCCGGAACAGGAAAAACAACGATACTCAAGGCCGTGCTTGCACTGTACGACGAGCTTGAGCTTGAAACATACCTTGCCGCACCTACGGGACGCGCCGCCAAGCGCATGAGTGAGCTGTGCGGGACGGAGGCATCGACTATCCACCGCATGCTCGGCGCGAAAATGTCCGAGGACGGCGAGACTGTCGTGTTCGGCAAGGACGAGGAGGATAAGCTCGCCTGTGACGCACTTATAATCGACGAGTGCTCGATGGTTGACATAACACTTATGCACGCTATACTCAAGGCGCTTAAGCCCGACTGCCGCATTTTGCTCGTGGGAGACGCCGATCAGCTGCCTTCGGTCGGGCCGGGCAATGTTTTTTCGGACATTATCCGCAGCGGCGTTGTGCCGACAGTGCATCTTACGGAGATTTTCCGCCAGAAGGCCGATAGCCGCATAGTGCGCAACGCGCATATGATAGACAGGGGAGAGCACCCGGATTTTAACGAAAACAGCGGCGATTTTTTCCGACTGCGCAGAATGCAGGGCGGCTCATGCGTCGATACGATAGTTGAGCTGTGCAAAAAGCGATTGCCGGAAAACATGAAGATACCCTCAAATCAGATACAGGTGCTTTCGCCCAGCCGTAAGGGCGAAACGGGCACGGTAAACCTCAATAAATGCCTTCAGGCGGCACTCAACCCGCCCGATGAAGGTAAAAAGGAAAAGCTCTTCGGCGAAACGGTTTTTCGCGTCGGAGACAGGGTCATTCAGATAAAGAACAACTACGATATCGCTTGGAAGGACAAGCTCGGTAAGAGCGGCATGGGCATTTATAACGGAGATATCGGAACAATCGTCGAGATAGACACGGTATCTGAATATTTAAAGGTTGACTATGATGATAGGACAGCCCTCTACGGCTTTGAGATGCTCAACGAGCTTGAGCATGCATGGGCACTGACGGTCCACAAATCACAGGGTAGCGAGTACAGGGCAGTCATACTCTCGCTCAATCCGGTTGCGCAGCTGCTATTGACGCGCAGTGTGCTGTATACCGCCGTGACGCGTGCAAAGGAGCTTCTCATAATGGTGGGAGATGATAATGTGGCTCATCGCATGATAGACAATCACAAGCAGTCGCGCCGATACAGCGCGCTGCGGATAAGGCTTACCGATGAAAATTCTTGATTATATAGCGCACCTGCTGTACCCGTGGAAATGCGTTTTCTGTGACAGCGTGCTCAAGGATACGGATATATGCCGCGAGTGTGCGCAAAAGCTTCCGTTTACAAAGGGCGACAGCATAGTGCAGCGCTTTGCGTTTATGGATAAATGTGTTTCGCCGCTGTATTACAAGGACAATGTCCGCGAATCGATCCACCGATACAAATTCGGCGGCTGCGCGGCCTACAGCAGACGTTACGGACTCATAGTGTCCGATTGTGTCGAAAATAATCTTGATTGCGGCGGTGTTGATGTGATATCATGGATACCGCTAAGCAGAAAGCGCCTGCGGTACAGGGGCTACGATCAGGCGCGGCTCATCGCAGAGGAGATTGCGAAGAATACCGGACTGCCGTGCAGACAGCTTCTCAGAAAAATTAAGGACAACGGTGCGCAGTCGTTAACGCGTGACGCAAAGCAGCGCCGCGATAATGTCGCCGGGGTGTACGCTCTGTGCGAAAAAACCGACGTTTCGGGTATGTGCATATTGCTTGTTGATGATGTTGTAACGACGGGCTCGACAATGAGCGAAGCCGCACGAGTTCTGCGCAAGGCCGGAGCGAAGGCTGTTTACGGTGCGTCTCTTGCCCGGCATGAAGATTAGCATAATTGGATAGAATTATATATAAACATCGCCGTGAAATGCTTTTCGCGGCAGATCGGAGCGTTGTATGGTCATATACGAAAGAGATATAGCAGTTGATATGGGAACGTCAAATACCCTTGTTTTCTCTCAGGGCAAGGGGCTTGTTCTGCGCGAGCCTACGGTCGTCGCGGTCGATAAGGTCAAGGATAAGATGCTCAAGATAGGTGAGGAGGCTAAAAAGACGCTCGGTCGTACACCGGCAAACGTTGTCGCCATCCACCCGATACGAGCCGGCGTTATATCCGATTACGATATGTCCGCTCTCATGCTGCGCGAGCTTGTCAGCAGAATAACCTCCTTCAGCCTTTTTAAGCCGAGGATACTAATGTGTGTGCCAAGCAGCATAACCGGCGTTGAGGAGCGTGCCGTCATTGATGCCGCGATTGAGGCCGGAGCGCGCAGAGTGTATCTCGTTGAGACCGCCGTTGCAACGGCTATCGGAGCCGGTGTCGATATTAAAAAGCCCGACGGACACATGGTCGTCGATATCGGCGGCGGAACGACCGATATCGCGGTCGTATCCATGGGCGGCGTTGCCGAGTGCGAGTCGATAAAAATAGCCGGCAGCAGCTTTGACGAGGCAATAATCCGCTACATCAAGAAAAAGCACAATATGCTCATCGGCGCTATGACCGCCGAAGAGGTTAAGATAAACATCGGAGGCGTGTATCCGCGCTCTGATGTACCGGAGAGTATGGAGGTCAAGGGCCGCGATCTTATAAAGGGGCTGCCCAAGACCGTGAGCGTGACCGCGGAAGAGCTCGTCGACGTTCTGCGCGAGCCTGCACGGCTCATTCTTGAAAACGTCCACGCCGTGCTTGAGCGCACTCCGCCCGAGCTCATCGGTGACCTCGGAGTAAACGGAATGATCCTCTCCGGCGGCGGCAGCATGCTCTACGGCATCGACCGCATGCTTGAAGACAGCACGCACATAAGAACGATGATCGTTGACGATCCTCTTGCTTGCGCAGCTCACGGCGCCGGCAAGCTCCTGACAAAGCTCGACACAATGCAGGACGGTATGATGAATTTCCTGCGCAACCGCGAGATGAGAAACTGATCAAAAACACCGCTCGGATGAGCGGTGTTTTTGATCAGTTGATGTACTTGTCGATTGCGGTGTTGAGCTCTTCGATGAAGGTATCGTCGCCGGTCTCGACTGCGTCGGTGATGCAATGCTCAAGGTGATCCTTGAGTATAACGCGAGCCGTGCTGCTCAGGGCGGATCTTACGGCCGCAAGCTGAATGAGAATGTCCGTGCAGTCGCGCTCGTCCTCGACCATGCGCTTTACGGACTCAAGATGCCCTATTGCGCGTGACAGTCTGTTTATAACGGCCTTGCTCTGCGTGTGCGTGTGTGAATGGTTGTGGTGTGGATGCTCGTGCGCCTCGTGCTCCGAGATATCGTCGCAGGGCTTTACCTCGTGGCAGTGGAGTATTTCGTCGCCGTGATCGTGGTAAAACCCGTCGTCAGGTCTGTGCATTTTTCCCCTCCAAAATTTTTGCGTTTTAACTATAATACTTCAACTGAGCGCCAAAAGCAACAAAAACAGCCGGACGGGATTCCCGCCCGGCTTGAATTATTCGTTTTTACAGCTTGTCGACAGCTTCTTTTATGGCCTTTATAGCTATCTTGCCGCCACGCTTTGCCATACCGGCTATTAGGTGCGGGGCAATCTTCTCAACCTTGGGCGATACGAATTCATCGACCCAAACAAGCTTTATCGCGTCGAACTTACACTTTGTGGTACAAATACCGCAGCCAACGCAACGCAGCTCATCGAGCACGACCGCGCCGCAGCCGAGGCAGCGCTCGGTCTCCCTCTTCATCTGCTCCTCGGTGAAAGTTCCGCGCAGATCGTCCATGGTTCTCTTTGCCTTCGCGGCGCTCGCGTCGTTGGTCTTCTGCCGTGGGGTCGCGTCGTATCCGCCAAGTGCGAGTGCCGCCTTCGTTTTATCCAGCGAGGTGAAAACGCGTCTGTCGCGGCCGAGATTCTGAGTCTGGCCGGGGTGTACGTAGCGGTGTATCGAAACGGCACCCTCCTTGCCTGCTGCAATGGCGTGGATGACGAACGCAGGCCCTGTTACAACGTCGCCGCCCGCGAAGACGTCGGGCTCGCCTGTCTGATAAGACAGCTCATCGACCTTGACGCAGCCCTTTTTGTCGAGCTTCATAGCTCCCTTGTCGATGCCGCCCCAGTCGATTACCTGACCGATTGCACCGATGACGTTGTCGACCTCAATAGTCTCAAATTCGCCGGTGGGGACCGGTGCGCGTCTGCCGGAGGCGTCGGGTGCGCCAAGCTCCATCTTTTCAAGCTTGAGCGCCTTGACCCGTCCGTTCTCGCCGATGATCTCAACAGGGGAGGAGAGCAGCTTGAGCTTCATACCCTCGCTCAGAGCATCCTCGATCTCCTCGGGGTCGGCTTTCAGTTCATCTCTGCCGCGGCGGTATATAAGCGTAACCTCCTTGGCGCCGAGCCTTATTGCACTGCGCGCAACGTCGACGGAGACATTGCCGCCGCCGATGACAGCGACGCGCTCACCGAGCTTAATTGCATTGCCGGTAAGCGTCGAGCGCAGAAAGTCGATGCCGCCGTAAACTCCGTTAAGCTCCTCGCCGGGTATGCCTATCGGAGCACTCTTCTGTGCACCGATGGCCATGTAGAACGCCTTATAGCCCTGAGCTCTGAGCTCATCAAGGCTTACATCCTTACCGACCTCAATACCTGTCTTAAATTCAACGCCCAGCTCCCGTAGCACTTCGATCTCGGACAGAACGACGTCCTTTTCAAGTCTGAACGTGGGAATACCCATGGTCATCATGCCGCCCAGGGTATCTTCCTTTTCGAACACGGTAACGGGGTAACCCTTTACCGCGAGGTAATACGCGCAGCTAAGACCTGCTGGGCCCGCGCCGATGACGGCGATCTTCTGCGGATACATCTTGCCGATCTGATTGACCATCTTGGGAACAAATCTGTGCTCTGACTTCATATCCTGCTCTGCTATAAACTTCTTTATATCGTCGATGGCGATGGGGTCGTCTATATCGCCGCGAGTGCATGCGTCCTCGCAGAATTTCGGACATACGCGGCCGCAGATAGCGGGGAAGGGATTCTCCTTCTTTATAAGCTCAAGAGCCTCCTGATATCTGCCCTGAGCTGCCAGCTTTATATAGCCCTGAACGGCGATATGAGCCGGGCAATTGGTCTTACACGGCGCGGTGCCGGTCTCAACAACGTTTTCACGGTTTTCACGCCAGTTTTCATTCCAGTGCTCCTTCGACCAGATCTTATCATCGGGCGCTTCGGAATGACTTATCTTCAAGGGCTCTGTCGAGCACAGCTTCTGACCGAGACGCAGAGCGTTCATCTGACAGTTTTCAACACACTGACCGCAGGCGACGCACTTGTCTTTATCGACCTGAGCGCGGTAGTTGGATTTCATTATCGTTGAGGTGTTGAACAGTCGACCGCCGCGCAGCGACAGACAGGAGCACTCGCAGCAGTTGCATATGCCGCCGACCTCGCCTGTACCGTCGGTATTGGAGAGCTCGTGAATAAGACCGTTTTCCTCGGCTCTTTGCAGTATCTCATATGCCTCCTGCTTTGTTATTTCACGGCCGTGTCCGGTCTTTAAGTGGAAATCCGCCGCCTTATTGAGCATGATGCACATATCTTCTTCAAGATGACCGCAGCCCTCACCCATGATTCTGCGCGTGCGCCGGCATGAGCAGTCGGTAACGGCGATCTTCCACGCGCCCTCTATGTATTTGCTCAGCTGATCGGACGATACAGCGTGACGGTTGAGGTCAATGGACTGCTGTACGGGGATAACGCGCATAACGCCCATGCCGCGCGGCAGGTTAGGAGTCATGAGCTTCATGTTTTTAAGCGTGTATTCGTCAAAGCAGCGGGCTATCTCCGGGTGAGCCTCGACCTGCTCCTTATTGCCGACCATCATTTCCATTATGCCCGGTACCCAGCACGGCATCGTGTAGTACTCGATGCCGTCGTCGGGGCTGGTATATATGACGACGACGCCCTCGTTGCCGAGCTCCCACAGAAGCTTCCTCGTCACCTCGGGAGGCTTTCCGCATCTTTTTGAAATTTCCTCAAGCGTAAGGCTGTGGCGCACCTTACATGCCAGCGCAACCTCAGCCTGCTCGTCCGTTACCACCTCGGCCAGTATGCGGTACTCGGGATCGGAGGGGACGTTGGGTATGCCGGTTCGTGCTTCAAGAGTTATCTTGTTTGCAAGCGCAAGTATTTTGGGTCTGAATGCCATAGTGTTGCTCCTTCCTTTACTTTAATGCACATTTTGTATAAACAGCCATGTGTTAAGGATATCACCTTTTGCGTATTTGTCAATACGGACGCCGGAATGAAGATAAAATTTATATAATTTGTACATGCAATGATTAAATATAATGCTACGAGGTGATTTTATGCTTGGAATGTCGCTGGCTATGCTGCTTGGCGGCGTGCTGCTTATGCTAAGACTCTCACCCGGCGGCTCGTTTCCGAGCCCGCTTTCGGCGGAGGAGGAACGGAGATATCTTGTATTGTGGCAGGGAGGGGACATGGCGGCAAGAAATGTGCTTGTTGAGCACAATCTACGGCTCGTAGCACACATCATCAAAAAATACTATACTCAGACAAATGATATAGAAGACCTGATATCCATAGGAACAATAGGACTGATAAAGGGAATAAACACATATAAGCCCGACCGCGGCATCCGCCTTGCAACTTACACTTCAAGATGCATAGAAAATGCTATACTATCGCAGCAGAACAAACGGCGGTTGAGGTGGAAAACCATGAACCTTTTGGGGCAAAATGGTCTATATTCTGCCGCTTGAAAGTCCGCAGCTATGTATTGGCTGCGAATGTTGCAGGTACGTTAAAAGTTGCGCCGCTTCAAATTCTAAAGTTCCCGGTCGTCCTTCCACATAAGTTTTTGGATGCCGAGAAGTTCAATCTGCGGTTTTCGGACGCATCCGAGATCACGGAAATTGCGGACAAGCTGCGGTGGTATCGTTATCAAAAAGGACTTCGTCAGCGTGACGCGGCAGACTATGCGGGTATTGACCGCAGTACCTACATCCATTACGAAGAGGCAGGGCGGGACTTTTATCCGAAGGAGTATATGGAGAAGCTGGCGGAGCTGTTTGAAGTGCCGCTGGAGGATTTGCTGGATGACTATAACCTGTTTCTGCTGCGGGGTCAGGGAGCGCAGATCAAAGCCATACGACAGCGGCTCGGCTTGACGCAGAAGGCATATGCGGCGCAGCTTGGCGTCCCGCTGCAAAAGTTCAAGCGATGGGAACAGGGAAGCGTGCAGATTTTCAAATCCACATGGGAGAAGTATTTCAAACAGACATAACCATAGCAGTAAACGAGCAGACCGGCTGTTGAGGCTGGCCTGCTCGTTTGCTATGTATTATTGCTGCGCTTTCAGATGCTTCACGGCTGCGTCCACCAGTTCCAGCTTCTGCTCCGTGGAACAGGGCAGCTTCTGGACAGTTTTCAGCACCTGCTCGGACTGGAACTTTGCCAGCTCCTGCCCAAGCTCCTGCTGCGCCTGCTTTGATTTCGGGAAGATCAGAA
>ERZ779889.367-NODE-367-length-58619-cov-19.431118_pt1 | contig 58619 bp, 53 predicted proteins | sample MGYA00511030_ERZ779889 | MGnify/ENA primary metagenome ERZ779889 (study PRJEB29588, sample SAMEA2160616) | human gut metagenome | biome: human gut; feature: human-associated habitat; material: faeces | place: Denmark | collected 2008/2010 ... | reverse complement strand
TCCAAACGCGACCGACAGATAGAAGTAAACCACTCACTTGACGACTATAAAGCCAGGGCAAGAGAACTTCTTACAAGCGAACAAGGACTGAAACATAGGAGCAAACGCCCGATCGAACCGGAGGCAGTGTTCGGGCAGATAAAGGAATGCGGCAGATTCAGACGACTCAGGCTCAAGGGACTGACCGGAGCGAAAATCGACTTCGGTCTGAAAGCGCTGGCCCATAATCTGAGGAAACTTGCCCAGGCATGGGCAAAATCCTCATTTTTTGACAAATTTTTGTATTCAGGAACAACGAAACAGCTTTATACGAACCCTCACTTAAGCTTTTACCCAAAGCTTATACCAGCAGTGGCAAAGGCAGCCTAAATCTTCAGATTTTGTGTATAAAAGAGAGACTGCCTAACTTTGGTTGTTAGACAGTCTCCTTAGGGATTTAATCTCGAGCCGCGAGTGGGACTCGAACCCACGACCTTTTCGTTACGAATGAAATGCTCTACCGACTGAGCTATTGCGGCTTTTGTATGCGCCGATTTACCGACACGATACCCGGTTTTTGTTTTGACAGTGCAAAGATACTAAAATTTTATCGTTTGTTTGCTAAATGTAAACAATATTTTTGCTTTGTCGAAGTTGAATTTTGCCATGACAGGTTCTGTAACGTAAGGAGAGATGGTGTTAACCTGTTGGGAGTATTGATAATAAGAGTAGTAATAGTAATAACTGCTTGTCTGGTTGTTGTTGTAGAACGATACCAGCACGGGGGTCAATACAAATTCTACATCTTCATCTTCGATGGTTTCTTTTTCGATGAGGTCGAGGATGTAGCTGCGCATTCCGGAGAAATAGTAGCTGTGGGTGGCTAAGTCGTACTGAGCGTAGAATGAGTTTATGTTGTCGGTAAGCTGGGACTTTGCAAAAAATTCATCTTTTTTCGACTTCTTTACCATAAGGATGTAGGGGGGGACGGTAATACCGTAGCTGTTTTCTATTTCCTCAGCCGGGATGCGGAAAGTAAGTGAGTTTACAAGAGAGAGAGAGCCGCTTTGCTCTTTATAGGTCTTTACAATTTCGCGGCCGGGAAAAGTGAACTCAATATCGTAGCCGGTAGGAGCGACCATAATGGATGATCCTTGGGCGGCGAGTGTCTTAAGTTTCTGCGCCATTGTGTACGATATGTTGTTGTTCGTGATAATTTCAGGTGTCACGCCCATATATGCGCCGGTGAGGTAAAGCGTGGTGTCGCGTTCGGTTCCAGGTATAGGGGTGACGGCACGGTAGTGGACGTTAACTATGTTGCTGAGAATCCTGGCTATGCGGCCTGAGCCGAAGGTGGTGGCGATGTACATGCCGGGATACCAGTCGGCAAACGACTGGGGAGTCTCAAACGTGGCAGGACTTGTTTTGAATTTATTGAACAGTTTTACTCCGAATTCCTTCGGCAGGTCGATGCTTATCTCTTTGTAGATGTTTCCGCTACCGTCGGTTCCTACTCCTTTCTGACCGTCGATAAGGGCTGAGTAGACAGTGCTGCCTATCGGTTCAGGATTGTAATAGCCTGCGGGATTGAAGTCGCTGAAGATAGGCGATGTGAGCTGACGGTTGAGTTCGTATGCAGCTACACCCATCGGGACAACAGAGTCGCCAATGAATCCTCCCGCGCTCATTCGCATTACTAATTTTACGGAGTCGATATACTCGGCTTTAACATCGGTGGTATCGAGTGTAGCGGCCGGCATGAACTGGGTTACGATGCTTGAGCTGATGGAGCCGTAGTCTTTGGCGTCGAGTTTTCCAAGCAGCTGAAGCACTGTGCGCGACTGTACTTTGCTGTTGTCTACTGATCGGCCTGAAACAGTAAATGTTGAGTCCATCACAATTGCGACTTCGTTTTCAATCAGTGAGCCGCCGGCGTTTGATGTCTCGTCTTCGCATGCCGAGAAAGAGGCGGAGAGCGCGAGAAGAGCTATGGATGGAATTATCAGATTATTTCTCATTGTAATGGAGGAATGGATTGCTTTATTCGCCAAGGATGGAGTGATAGAACTCGGCGTAGTCGTCGGCACGGCTGTCCTCGCCGTTGAAGCGCAGGAAAGGTTTGCCTGTTGCGACTGCGTAGTCGGTCAGTTCAGACGGGATTCCATCGGTGGCCTCGATAATGGCGTCGGAATGGTCAATTGCAAGCTTGTTGAGCTTCATCCAGTCGGCTGGTTCGGTTCCGAGAGAAGTGAGGGCTTCGTCGGGGAAGCCTGTCATTTTGAGTTTTTCAACGAATCTCGGGTCGAGTGTGCCGTTGAAATTTTCCTTATGAATGGCGTATACAATCTTTGAGTTTACGAAAAGGGGATTGTCCTGATACTTGAAGCGGAGATAAAGAGGAGCGAGGGCGGAAACCCATCCGGACACGTGGACAATAGCAGGCTGCCAGCGAAGTTTCTGTACGGTCTCAATAACGCCGTTTACGAAGAACATTATCCGCTCGTCGTTGTCGTCGGGGGTGAGGTCGGTTTCGAGACCTTTTTCGGGGAGAGGCTGGAAATAGTCGTCGTTGTCTATAAAGTACACCTGCATTCTCGATTGCTGAAGTGTGGCCACCTTGATAATCAACGGATGGTCTGCATCATCAATCGAAAGGTTCATGCCCGAAAGGCGGATTACCTCATGAAGCTGGTTGCGACGTTCGTTGATGCATCCGTATTTAGGCATGAAAGTTCTCACTTCAAAATGCTTGCCCTGAATTCCCTGAGGCACGTCGCGCCCGAGTATCGACATGGGTGTTTCGGGAAGATAAGGGTTGATTTCCTGCGAGATGTAAAGTACTTTATTGTTCTCCATCAAGAATGGTATATCTGTTAGTTATGAATGTATCTGCAAAGTTACGGATTTTTTTTCAATAAATAAGCGGTTTTGTCCAAAATAACGAGAATCGACAGAAATGAGCCGGCAAAAAATCGGCCGGCGCGTTTTCCATTTTACGGGATAAACACGCCGGCCGGCGAATGGGTCGGAAGTCAGATGTCGGAGTAATCAGCCTCCGAAATTGTCGTAATGAATCGATGTCGGGTCAACTCCGAGGTCGTCGAGCATTTTGTTGACTGCTGCGCTCATCGGGCCGGGGCCGCACATGTAGTATTCGATGTCCTCCGGTGCGGGATGATCCTTGAGGTAGTTGTTGTAAATTACCTGATGAACGAATCCTGGAGTATACTTTACGCCTGCGGCATCGGCTGCCGGATCCGGGCGGTCGAGCGCGAGGTGGAACCGGAAGTTCGGGAAGTCTTTCTCAAGCTGCAGGAAGTCGTTGAGGTAGAATACTTCGTTGAGGGCACGGGCGCCGTAGAAATAGTTCATTACGCGGTCGGTTGTGTGAAGCGTTTTGGTCATCCACATAATCTGGGCGCGCAGGGGAGCCATTCCGGCGCCGCCTCCAATCCACATCATCTCGGCTTTTGAGTCGACGATAGGGTGGAAGTCTCCGTAAGGGCCGCTCATTATCACCTTGTCGCCCGGCTTGAGGGAGAATATGTAGCTTGATGCGATGCCAGGCATCACGTCCTGGAAGCCCACCTGAGGTTTAGGTTTGAATGGAGGAGTGGCTATTCTCACTGTCAGCATGATACGGTCGCCCTCTTCCGGGTAGTTTGCCATTGAGTAGGCGCGCACTGTCGTCTCGGTATTTTTGCATTTGAGACCGAACAGGCCGAATTTTTGCCATGCAGGCAGATATTCGTCGCCGATCGATGCTTTGTCGATGTCCTTGTCATAGTCCATCGAGTATTCGGGGATGCGTATCTGGGCGTATGAGCCGGGTATGAAGTCCATGTGGGCGCCTTTGGGAAGAGCTACGATGAATTCCTTTATGAACGTGGCAACGTTGTTGTTGGAAATCACCTCGCATTCCCATTCTTTTACGTCGAGCGCCGAAGCAGGGATGCCCACGCTGATGTCTTCCTTTACCTTTACCTGACAGCCCAGACGCCAGTGGTCCTGCTGCTGTTTGCGCGAGAAATGCACTTTTTCAGTGGGGAGAATATCGCCTCCGCCCTCGAAGACCTGGCATTTGCACTGTCCGCAGCTGCCTTTGCCGCCGCAGGCCGACGACAGGAAAATGTTGTTGTCGGCAAATGTCGAGAGCAGCGTCTTGCCCGAGTCGGCTTCAATTACCTTATCGTTGTTGATGGTGATTTTAACCTTGCCCGAATGAACGAGGTATTTTTTTGCGGTGAGCAGCACAGCCACAAGCAGCAGCGTGATTATCAGGAAGATTCCCACGCCGGCAAGCACGGTAAGCTCTCCGGTCGATGCGCATATAATGTTCAGTAGTGTCATTGCTGTCATATTTTAATTCCGAGGAAACTCATAAAGGCAATGCCCATGAGGGCCGTGATGATAAACGTGATGCCTACGCCGCGAAGCGGGCGGGGGATGTTGGAGTAAACCGCCAGACGCTCGCGTATGGCCGCGATGGCCACGATAGCGAGAAGCCAGCCGATACCCCAGCCGGCGCCTGCGCATGCTGCGGTCCATACGCTGCCGAATCCGCGCTGCTGCATGAAGAGCGAGCCGCCGAGAATGGCGCAGTTCACTGCTATGAGGGGCAGGAAGATGCCGAGCGACGAATATAGAGCGGGACTATATTTCTCAACCGCCATCTCGACAAGCTGAGTCATCGACGCGATTACGGCTATGAACATTATAAGCGACAGGAAGCTGAGGTCTACGGCCGCAAAGTCAGGCCCGAGCCATGCGAGAGCTCCGGGCTGGAGCACGTAGGTGTTGAGCAGGTAGTTGATCGGCAGCGTTATGCAGAGCATAAACGTTACGGCAATTCCGAGTCCGAACGCCGTCTTTACGTTTTTAGAGACGGCGATGAATGAACACATGCCCAGGAAGTAGGCAAATATCATGTTGTCGACAAAGATCGACCGGATGAACAGATTCAGATTTTCCATTTTGTGAATTCTTTTTCAGTATGAATTAATCTTCCTGCAGATCTTTGTTTACACTACGGTGAACCCAGATAATGCACGCCACGACTATGAGAGCCATCGGCGGAAGAATCATGAGGCCGTTGTTGACATAACCGGCGTCGTAAAACGACTGCGGCAGCACGTGGTATCCGAGCAGGGTGCCGCATCCGAGCAATTCGCGGAAGAATCCTACGATTACGAGAATTACTGTGTAGCCTATTCCGTTGCCTACACCGTCGAGGAAGGATGGCCACGGCTTATTGCCCATGGCAAACGCTTCGAGACGGCCCATGAGAATGCAGTTGGTGATGATTAGGCCGATGAACACCGACAGCTGTTTGCTCGCGTCGTAGGCAAACGCTTTCAGCAGCTGGTCGACGATTACAACAAGTCCCGCCACGACTACAAGTTGTACGATAATACGGATGTTGGTCGGAATGGTGTTGCGGAGAAGTGATATTATCACATTGGCGAACGCGAGGACGGCTATCACTGAGATACCCATCACTATTGCCGGTTCGAGTTTGGCTGTGACGGCGAGCACGGAGCAAATGCCGAGCACCTGCACAACCACGGGGTTGTTTTTCGAGAACGGGTTGAAGAACACGTCCCGGTTTTTTATTTTTTCAGCCATTTTAAAGGCGGTTTTTAGTGGTTTGACAGATGGTTAGTTTTCGTTTCCGAGCGATTTGAGGAAGTTCTTGTAGGGCGAAAGGCAGTTGTCGAGCATGGCGCCCACACCTTTTGAGGTGATGGTGCCTCCCGAAATACCGTCTACATAATCCTCACCGTCAATCGGTTTCTGGCCGGCTTTGACAACGGCCACGGGCTTGAACCGTCCGTCCTTGAACACGTTTTTGCCCTTGAACTGATCACTGAAAGCCGGTTTCTCTATTTCGGCGCCGAGACCGGGAGTCTCGCCCTGATGAGCGAAATATGCGCCGTAGATAGTCGAACCGTTCGAGTCGAAAGCCACATAGCCCCAGATGGGTCCCCAGAGGCCTGCTCCGTAAACCGGGAGGATGTATTTTACTGCGCCGTCGGCAGTCCGGGCCTCAAACACCGGCAGTTCGCGTTTGTCGGCACTGAGTTTGCTCTGATCTGCTACATTGACGGTGAATGCGTCGGCTCCTTCTACTTTTTCGCCTTCTGAGTTTACGACGAAACTCGAAGTGATAAACTTATTGTAGGTCTCCACCACGTTGGCTCCCTTTTCGGGCGATATTAGAGCGGCTGCAAGAATCTGACGCATTTTGTCGGCGTCGATGTTCTCCTGTTGCTTCGGTTTGAGCGCCAGTGAGGTAAGTGCCAGAGCCGCCCCTACGATCACAACCATTACGATGATGTAGATGACTGTATATGAATTGCTTTGCTTGTTCATAACTTAATATCGGATGTTATGCCTCGCTCCTTGCACGGCGCAGGCGGCGGTTGATGTTTGCTTGAACCACACAGTAGTCGATGAGCGGTGCGAATGCGTTCATTAGAAGCACTGCGAGCATCGCGCCCTCCGGGTAGCCGGTGTTGTAAACTCTGATAAGGATGGCGATTACACCTACGAGGAAGCCGTAGATATACTTGCCTGTACCGGTGCGTGCCGCCGTCACGGGATCGGTCGCCATGAATACGGCAGCAAAAGCAAAGCCTCCGTAAAGAAGCTGATCGATGGGCGACATGAATGATGCCGGATAAGTGGGAGTTTCAAATACGTTTGCTATCCAGCCCATGAGAAGTCCGCCTGCGATTACGGAAAGCATTACGCGCCAGGATGCTATGCCGGTCCAAAGAAGAATTATCGCTCCGATGAGAATGCAAAGAGTCGACGTTTCGCCAAAAGAACCCGGAATGAGTCCGAGGAAAGCGTCCCAGGTCGTAATCGGGTCACCGACTATGTTGAGTGGCTGTTCGCCGGCTGCGGAAGTGGCTATCTGTCCGAGAGGAGTCGCTCCCGAAATGCCGTCGGCAAACGTAACGTTGTTGCCTATGCCGAGAATCGGTTTCGTTGAAACGAATACGTTGTCGCCGCTCATCTGGGCGGGATATGCGAAGAACAGGAAAGCGCGGGTTACGAGAGCCACGTTAAATATATTGTAGCCTGTTCCGCCGAATACCTCCTTAACGAAAATAACCGAGAAGGCGGTGGCCACAGCGAGCATCCAGAGCGGAGTCTCTATAGGGCAGATAAGGGGAACGAGAATACCTGTCACGAGGAATCCTTCCTGAATCTCCTCGCGGCGCCACTGCGCTACGATAAACTCTATGCCCAGTCCAACCACGTAGGTCACAACTATTCTGGGTAGAATTGCGAGAAATCCGTAGAGCATTATTTCCCAGAAAGGGAAACTTTGCGCGCCTGCTCCGAGCCAGTTCTGGTAGCCGGTGTTGTACATGCCGAAAAGAAGACACGGCATAAGCGCAAGAACCACGATAATCATCACTCGCTTCGAGTCGAGGCTGTCGTGGATATTCACTCCCGACGTCGATGTCGTGTTCGGGGTGAAAAGAAATGTCTCAAAGCCGTCAAACACGCTGCGGAATGCATGGAGCTTTCCGCCGGGTTCAAAATTCGGCTTGACACGGTTTAAATAATTTCTTAAAGCTTTCACTATTGGATTGTATGAAGAAGTGACTTATTGCGGTTCAAATCTCATTGCGAAGATAGTCCAGACCTTCCCTTACCATTTTCTGAAGTTCGAGTTTGGACGGATCCACATATTCTGCGAGCGCGAAATCCTCGGGTGCAACCTCATAGATGCCGAGCTGTTCCATCTGGTCGATGTCGCGTGACCGGATTGCCTTGATGAGATATTCGGGAAGTATGTCCATGGGGAAAACCTTATCGTATTCCCCCGACATTATCATACCCCGTCGGCCGCCCTGAATACGAGCGTCGGGCGAGAATGCTTTGTGGAGGAAATGTCCGATAAACGAACGGCTCGTGCTCATCTTGTTTGCACTCAGCGATGCCCAGCCCATGAATTCGTCGGCATCGTCGCCTTCCGGAATCACGGTTATCTGTCGGTAGGGATAACGCAGAAATCCGTCGCTGCCTACCGGAATGCCGGTAAGAACGTTGCCGGAGATTATGCGGTGGTTGCGGCCGTCTTCATTTATAATCCCTTTCAGAATCGGGTCAACAGCCTCTCCGATTACCGTTCTGACCAGGCAGGGTCGCGTAACTTCAGAACCGGTGACGGCTATTGTGACGCTGAAGTCGACTTTTCCGGTCATCATCAGCTCTCCGATCTTTATGAGAGTGGCAATGTCAAGAGTCCAGATGACCTCACCCTTGTTTACCGGTTTTATATTGGCAGCCTGGACGCCGGCGTTTCCTGACGGATGCAGACGGTTGAACTCAATCATTTCGGCTCCTTCGATGTCGGCCATCTGAGAGTCTTTCCCTATACCTATATATATAGTGCCTTTCGTCAGGAGTTTCAGGGCTTTTACTCCGGCTGCGATTTCAGCGGTCTTGCCGGCAGCAAGTTTCTCCGGATCGTAGGCGAGGGGAGCGGTATCCATGGCCGTGACGAAAATATCGCGGGGCTCATCGTCGGCCTGAGGTATTATGTCATAGGGCCGGCGACGCATCATCGCCCACAGTCCGCTTTCCATAAGCAGGGTTTTTACCGACGATGCGTCCGGCAGACCTGCTGTCTCAAACTGCACGGCGTCGCCCGACGACGCCTCGATGACTATTCTTTCAATCTTGCGCCTGGCACCGCGAACAATCGCGCTTACCTTGCCGGCTACAGGGCTGACCAGTTTTATCTTCTCGCACTGCTTGTCGTGCAGCAACGGAGATCCGGCCTCGACTGAATCACCCTCGGCCACTTCTGGCTTCGGAGCGAATCCGGGATAATCGTCGGGTACCACTGCGACAAGCGACGGTGCGACCTGCGTCACTCCGTCACCCTCGATACCGCCCTTGAGATTAAGGTTCAATCCCTTTCGGAGGTTTATCGTTTTTCTCATTTTTTGATAGTACTTGTTTTGCTTGTGCAAAGTTACCCACTTTTTTTGGTATATCTTTAGTGAAACGATAGAATTTTTTTATAAAATAAATCAACTTTAATACTATTTGCCGATTCAGCGTCAGAAAATCAAAAATTATACCTCAAAAAGTTTGCAAACCACGAAAATAAACAATAATTTTGCATACAGGTTTTCAGCTATAGATGCGCCGAAAGCTCAAAATCGATACCATAACCTCCAACTTTTAAAACTACTGATTGAATCATCAAAACTAATAACAAATAAACCAAAACCCAAAAACTTTAGTAATTACTCAAAATTATGGAAGCTCAAAAGCCTAATTCCACTCAGGCCTCCAAGGCTAAAACTGAAAGCCACGTTAAAGGCGTTAAGAACGCATTTCTTGTGATTCTTGCTTGCTGCGTTGTCGCAGTGTGTCTCTTCATCTTCTGGTTCGGTCATGAATCTCACTTTGAGGAAGGTCACCCGATCGACCTTTGGGGTACCGTCTACAAGGGTGGTTTCATCGTGCCTATTCTTCAGACCCTTTTCCTTACCGTTATCGTTCTCTCTGTTGAACGTTGGATCGCTCTTTCGAGCGCCAAAGGTAAAGGCAATATCACCAAATTCGTTGCTGATGTCAAGAAATGCCTCGTTGCAAACGATATCGACAAAGCTCTCCAGCTCTGCAAAAAGCAGGAAGGTTCTGTAGCATCTGTGGTTTCTTCCGCTCTCATCACCTACAAGGAAATGGATCAGAACACCACTCTCTCCAAGGAGCAGAAAGTTGCCAACCTTCAGAAAGCCGTTGAAGAAGCTACCGCTCTCGAAATGCCCGCTCTTCAGCAGAACCTCCCCATCGTTGCTACCCTCACCACCCTCGGTACTCTCGTCGGTCTTCTCGGTACTGTGATCGGTATGATCAAGTCGTTCCAGGCCCTTTCCGCTTCTGGTGCTCCTGACTCGACCGAACTTTCTACCGGTATTTCTGAGGCACTTATCAATACCGCCTTCGGTATCGCAACCGGTGCATTCGCTGTTATCTCTTACAACTTCTACACAAACAAAATCGATAACCTGACCTACGCAATCGACGAGATCGGTTACTCTATCGTGCAGACATTTGTAGCAAGCCACTAATCCGATATTACCGCTAAAGGTTTCTACCGATAATATTTATTTAAACCTATAACAACGTGTAATATGGGAAAAGTAAAAATTAAGAGAAAAAGCACCCTCATCGACATGACCGCGATGAGCGACGTGACTGTGCTCTTGCTTACTTTCTTCATGTTGACATCAACTTTCCTTCAGAAGGAACCTGTTACCGTGCTTACCCCGTCGTCAGTATCGGAACAGAAAGTCCCTACCGCCAATCTGGCTTCTATCCTCGTGAGCCCTGAAGGCAAAGTCTTTATCTCTGTTGCCGGCGACGCCGACGCCGAGATGAAAGACGAATGGGGTACCGAAGCTATCCGCGCGGCTATTCTTAAGGAAGCCATCAAACTTTATGATCAGCAGCACCCTTCCAATAAGATCGGTGACAAGATTACAGAAGCAGACGTAGCCACGTTCTCTAAAATCAACATGTTTGGCGTTCCGTTCCAGACTCTTCACCAGTTCCTTTCGCTGTCGCAGACCGATCAGGATAAGTTCATTTCCGATATGAACAACAAGGCCGTCGGTATTCCGATCAACGACAACAAGGACATGGAGCGTCTCAACGAATTCCAGATCTGGATGCGCGCAATCTACAACTCCGGAAACGAAAACCTTCAGAAAGCCATCAAAAAAGGCGAAGGTATCGCTGTCAAAGCCGACAAAGACACTCCCTATGAAACTGTCCACGACGTGCTCGACAATCTCCAGACTATGAAGATGAACCGCTTCAGCATCATGACCGCTTTAAAAACTGAGCAAGATTAATCATGGCACAAATAGAACAATCAGATAAGGGCAAAAAGAAAAAAGGTGCCCAAAAGAAGATGCAGATCCATGTGGACTTCACGCCCATGGTGGATATGAACATGCTTCTGATTACCTTCTTTATGCTTTGTACCACGATGATCAAATCTCAGACCCTGACCATCGCTCTTCCCTCTAACGAGAAAGTAGAGCAGGAACAGATGAACAAAGCTAAGGAATCGGAAGCAATCACTCTCATCCTTTCAACCGAACGCGACAAAAACGGTGATATCAAGAACGACCCCGAAACAGGTCGCCCCATGAACACCGTATACTACTACGAAGGTATGCCCGAAGTAGCCGATGCCAATGGCGACGGCCTCATCGACAACAACAAGCTCAAGGCCGAACATTTCATCGGCAATGACGGCCATGTACAGCAGGGTATACGTAAGATCCTCCACGATCGTAACAAGAAAGTGCTCGACAAGATTGAAGTCGAAAAAGCTAAATGGCGCAATAAGGAGTTCTCTTCCATTTCTGCCATCAACGACTCGATTTACCAGGCCCGTGCCCGTGAAATCCGTAACGACTCCACTCTTACCCGACCCATTGTTATTATCAAGGCTACTCCCGAAGCTTCATGGGAATCGCTTATCAGCGCCCTCGACGAAATGCAGATCAACCAGATCTCACGCTATCAGATTGACAATATCAATCAGGTAGACTCCGCTCTGATAATCGACTATCTCGCTAAGCACCCTAAGAAGTGATTCTATGATGATTGATATATATTAACCGAAAAATCTCTATTTGAAATATGGCAAAAGATGTAGATCTTTCATCACAAGAATGGATTGACCTCGTGTTCGAGGGCAAAAACAAAGAATATGGTGCTTACGATCTTCGTAAGAATTCGGCAAAGCGTCATAACATGTCGATGCTTGTCATCCTCATCGTGCTCCTCATCGTAGCATTGCTTGGCCTTCTTGCCAACACAGTGCTCAACGGCGCGGAAGCCCGTCCTGAGGATCAGATAGAGCAGACTCTTATCGATTACTCCGCCGAAGAAGAACAGCAGGATGAGGAACAGCCCGAAGAAGAGCAGCAGCGCTTTGAAGAACAGCAGCCCGAAGCTCTTCCCGAAGAAATCCTCAACACCGTGAAGTCTACCGAACTCCAGATTACCAAGGACGAAGAAGTTACCGAGGATATCAAGAGTCAGGATGACCTTAAGGACACCGATACCGCAGTCGGTACTACCGACTTCGACAAAGGTACTGATGACCTTAACGTAGTTCGCGAGCACAAAGAGGAAGTAATTGTTGAAGAGAAGAAGCCCGAACCCGTTGAAGATAATCGCGTGTTCGACGTCGTGGAACAGAAACCTCAGTTCCCCGGCGGTGAGGCTGCCCTTCTCAAATACGTTGCCGACCACATCCGCTATCCCGCTATGGCACAGGAAAACAACGTACAGGGCCGTGTGGTTGTCCAGTTCGTTGTTACCAAAACCGGTTCCGTAGGCGAAGTGAAAGTGGTTCGTGGCAAGGATCCCGACCTCGACAAAGAAGCTGTTCGAGTTGTTAAATCCCTCCCGAAATTTGTCCCCGGCAAGATGAACGGCCACGCCGTCAACGTGTGGTACACCCTACCTATCCAGTTCAAGCTTCAGGGAGTCTGATTTCCGCCACTGAATGAAGTAAAATCATTCCCTTTATAGATTGTAGCTCCGGCAAGAAAACTGCCGGAGCTACTTTTTTATGTTAAATTCACTTCTAATCCAAATATTTCATTAACTTTGCGGTGTTATGAACCTAAAGCGACTCTTCCGCCCTATCGCCTGAAACTAAACTTAATATTATATCATACTTTTCCATATGAAGATTACATTCAACGTCAACTACCGCACCGAATGGGGTGAATCTTTGTACATCACCGGCTCAGACCCCGAACTCGGAGCGGGCGATATCTCAAAGGCTGTCCCGATGACACTCGAAGGCGACAGCGCGTGGAGTGCCGAAGTCGAGATTCCCGACTCGGTTCCCGGCTTCACGTATGCTTACATCGTAAAGCACGAAAACGGCGCCGTGAAGCACGAATGGGGCAAGCCACGCACCTTCACCACAGGCGGCAATGTCCACGTGGTCACCATCCGCGACCGATGGCAGGATCAACCATGGGACAAACCTTACTATGCTTCGGCATTCGTCGACTGCATTCTGCGTCGTACTGACCGCGACAACTCTGTCACCCCTGCTCCCGGAATGGTCACACTCTCTGTCAGTGCGCCAATGATAAATCCCGACGAGATTGTTGCGGTCTGCGGTTCATCACCGCGTCTCGGACTCTGGCAGCCCGAAGAGGCCGTGGCGATGTCCGATTCTTCCTACCCCGACTGGACCGTCAACCTGCCGTTTGATGCCATCGACCCGGATACGGAATACAAGTTCATAATCCTCAAGAAATCAACCCGCGCCCTCGTGGCATGGGAGGGCGGTGACAACAGACGGTTCGGCTACAAAAACGTCCGTCCTGACGACTGCATCGTCGACGCCGGGCAGCGCCTTGTAAATCCCCTCACTCCCTGGCATGGCGCCGGGGTTGCAATCCCCGTGTTCTCACTCCGCAGCGAGGATGATTTCGGTGTCGGTGATTTTTACGATCTCATGAAGATGGTCGACTGGGCTGTTCAGACCGAGCAGACCTTCATTCAGATCCTGCCGATCAACGATACCACCATGACCGGTACGTGGACTGACTCATATCCCTATAACGCGAATTCCACGTTTGCTCTCCATCCAATGTACCTGCGCCCCGACGCCATCGGTCAGCTTAATGATTCCGCCCGGCAGCAGTATTTCAACAATCTGCGCCGCGAGCTTAACGAACTGCCTCAGGTTGACTATGAGCGTGTTAATAACGCCAAAAACGAGTTCGTCAGGGAGCTCTTCCGTCAGGATGGCGCCGCCACTCTTGCATCGGAAGAATTTTCCTCCTTCCTCGACCGCAACGGCGACTGGCTCATCCCTTACGCCGCTTTCTGCGTGCTCCGTGACCTCAACCACACGCCTGAAATGGACAAATGGGGCGAATATGCTATATATGATAAAGAAAAAGTCGCTGCATTCATCGCTGATCATCCCGACGAAATAAATTTCGTATACTTCCAGCAGTTCCACCTTGACAAACAGCTGCGCACCGTACGAGACTACGCCTCGGCTCACGGCGTGGCTATAAAAGGCGACATCCCCATCGGAATATCCCGTACAAGCGTCGACGCCTGGATTTCTCCCCGCCTCTTCAATCTCAACAGTCAGGCCGGTGCTCCACCGGATGATTTCTCGGTTCTCGGTCAGAATTGGGGATTCCCGACATATAATTGGGAGGAAATGGCAAAAGACGGTTTCGCATGGTGGAAAGCCCGCTTCCGCAAGATGGCTGAATATTTCGACGCATACCGTATTGACCATGTGCTGGGATTCTTCCGCATCTGGCAGATTCCTATGGACGCAATCCATGGTCTTCTCGGTGTTTTCAACCCGGCACTTCCGTTCACTCCCGATGAACTCCGATATAATTACGACTTCTGGCTCGATACTGAATCGCAGGTAAAGCCTTTTATTGCAGAATGGATGCTCCACGATTTCTTCGGAGAATATGCCGACGAGTGCCGCGACCGCTTCCTTTCCGACATCGGCGACGGCCGCTATGCTATGCGTCAGGATTTCGACACCCAGCGCAAAATTGCCGATTATTTCGCCACGCTGGAGAAAAACGATAAGAACAGCCGTATTTGCGATGCTCTTCTCGGCCTTATAGACCAGGTTTTGTTTATTGAAGACCCTGTTGAAAAGGGCAAGTATCACCCCCGTATCTCTGCCCAGTTTACCTACGCTTACCGTGCTCTTACAGACTACGAGCGATGGTGTTTCGACCGTCTTTATAACGACTTTTTCTATCATCGCCACAATGATTTCTGGTACGGTAAAGCAATGTGGAAGCTTCCGCCGCTTATCGACGCAACCCAGATGCTTGTTTGTGCCGAAGATCTCGGTATGATTCCCGACTGTGTGCCGGCCGTAATGCATAATCTCGAGATTCTCTCCCTCGAGATCCAGCGTATGCCCAAGGATCCGAATGCCAAATTCGGCAACACGTGGAATTATCCCTATTACTCCGTATGCACTACTTCCACTCACGACATGGACGGTATACGCCGGTGGTGGGAAGCAGACCGCAACGCTACTCAGCGTTTCTACAACGAGGTGCTTCAGGAACCGGGCGAGGCTCCCGAATATGCCGAGCCATGGATCTGTGAGCGCATAATCAGACTTCATCTCGAGTCTCCCTCAATGCTCTGCATCCTTCCGCTTCAGGACTGGCTGTCAGTCAACGGCGTGATTCGTCGTCAGGATCCGCGCGAGGAGCTCATCAATATTCCCGCTAATCCGCGCCACTACTGGCGTTACAGAATGCATCTCACTCTTGAGGATCTCAACGCTCAGAAAGATTTCAACACTTCGCTCCGCAACATGATTCTCGGCTCCGGCCGGTGATTCCATTCAAAACACAGCAGGACGCCGCAAGCCCATGCGGTGTCCTGCCGTGTTGATTTTTACTACATTATGACCGAAAAAGAACTCCGCGAGCTTCTTGATTCAGAAGCCGCACGCATAAATTCACCGGCGTTCATAGCCGACGACCCGGTACAGTTTCCCAGGCGGTTCCAGTCACTGCCCGACATCGAGATTGCCGCACTCCTCTCGGCCACCATCGCGTGGGGGAACCGGAAGATGATCTGCCGCAACGCCGACAGGCTGCTGAGCCTTATGGATAATCAGCCCTACGCTTATACGATGGACGAAGGCTACGAGGAACTGCCTGACTGCAACATCCACCGGACCTTTTTCGCCGCAAACCTCCGCCACTACCTCCGTGGGTTGCGCCGTATCTACTCGCGCTATGGCTCCCTGCAGGAATTTGCCCGCGCGGAAGCCATCGCTGAATCCGAAGCTCCGGCATGGAAGCTCGTGGAGGCGATTAACCGCGAGATAGCGCTTGCCAACGGCGGTCATGCCGACTCCCGCTGTCTGCCTCAGAATCTTTCTACGACAGCCTTGAAGCGTGTAAATATGGCGCTGCGGTGGCTCGTCCGGCGCGACGGCATAGTCGACCTCGGCGTGTGGGACGTGATTACGCCCGCGCAGCTCTTCATTCCTCTCGACGTCCACGTTGCCGACACGGCCCGTCAGCTCGGCATTCTCACCCGTCGCTCGCCCGACAGAAAAGCGGTCGACGAGATTATGACTTCACTTAGGAAGTATAATCCCGCCGACCCTGTTATTTATGACTATGCCCTGTTTGGCATAGGGATGAATCTCTAAGTCAGGGCAGGCTCAGACGTTGAAGAGGAAGTGCATGATGTCGCCGTCTTGCGCAACATAACCTTTGCCCTCAATCGCCATTTTTCCTGCATCGCGGACGGCGCTCTCACTGCCGAGAGTCACGTAGTCGTCGTATTTGATCACCTCGGCACGGATAAATCCTTTCTCGAAATCGGTGTGGATTATGCCGGCACATTGCGGCGCTTTGCTCCCGCGGATGAAAGTCCACGCTCTTACCTCGTCGGCGCCGGCCGTGAAGAACGTCTGCAGGTTAAGCAGGGCGTAGGCCGCGCGGATAAGCCTCGACACGCCCGATTCCTCCAGTCCGATTTCCTTCAGGAATTCCTGACGCTCCTCGTAGGTGTCAAGCTCCGTTATCTCGCTTTCTGTCTGGGCTGCCACAATCATAAGCTGGGCGTTTTCGTCCTTGATTGCTTCGCGGACGGCATCCACATAGGCGTTGCCGTTCACCGCCGAAGCGTCGTCGACGTTGCAGACGTAAAGAACCGGCTTGGACGTAAGCAGGAAGAGTTCGCGTGCGAACTTCTCTTCGTCGGGTGTCTCAAGTTCCACCGAGCGCGCAGGCTTTCCGGCCACGAGTGCGTCGTAGAATTTTTTCAGTACCTCATACTGCATTTTAGCCACCTTGTCGCCCCCGGTCTGAGCCTGTTTCTGAGTCTTTGCCATTCGGCTTTCCACGGTTTCAAGGTCTTTCAGCTGGAGTTCGTAGTCGATTATCTCTTTATCGCGAACGGGGTCAATTGTGCCGTCTACGTGAGTTATGTTGTCGTCGTCGAAACAGCGGAGCACGTGGAGTATGGCATCCGTCTCGCGGATATTTGCAAGAAACTTGTTGCCGAGGCCTTCGCCTTTGCTCGCACCTTTCACGAGGCCGGCTATGTCTACTATTTCAACGGTAGCAGGAACAACGCTGCGGGGATTGCACATCTCCACGAGTTTATTCAGCCTTTCGTCCGGAACTGTTATCACACCGACGTTGGGCTCGATTGTACAGAAAGGGAAATTCGCCGACTGCGCCTTGGCGTTTGAAAGGCAATTGAAAAGAGTCGACTTGCCAACGTTGGGAAGTCCGACTATACCACACTTTAGTGCCATTTATATCGTTTGATTTGGTTTATCCTGGTTATCTGAAATTTTATGCAAAGTTACATCTTTTGTTTCATTTATCAAAGTGCGCCGCCCCGGAGCGCACGGAGCGCCGGAGGACGTATTGAGAAATGTATTATTTTTACCAAAGCAGTCGGACGAAATCGCGTCTTTGGACTTCAACTTGCGAAACTCGGCAATGAGTTGAGAAAGTGATTTGGTATCAATAGCCATAACTGATGCTGTTTATACGACAAAGTTATGGTGGCAACGATACCGGGTAAAAGACACGAATGCTCAACGGAGTGTGCTGTATGTCAGCGAAAATCAGTAACTTTGCGTATGAATACCAACAACTTCAAAATCTTATGGCAAAGATTGTAGTTCAAAATACGCCAATCACTGTTCTATCGGTAGAAGAACAGGATTACATCTCCCTCACAGAAATGGCGACAGCCAAAGAGGGAGATAACCGCTCTGCCGACATAATCAAGAACTGGTTGCGGAACCGCTACACCATTGAATTTATCGGAACGTGGGAGGTAATTCATAATCCTAATTTTAAAGTGGTCGAATTTGACCACTTTAGAATGAGCGCAGGTTTGCCATCGTTTGTGTTGAGCGCATCCGAATGGATAGAGCGCACAAATGCAATCGGCATAATCGTAAAGAAGGGTCGGTATGGAGGCACATACGCACACAAGGACATAGCTTTTGAATTTGGTTCTGCAATAAGTGTGCCGTTCAAACTATACCTTATCGAAGAATTTCAGCGATTGAAGACGGAAGAACAACGTTTGTTGGGCTGGACGGCAAAGCGCGAACTGTCGAAAATCAACTACCGCATACATACTGACGCGATAAAGCAGAACCTTATCCCTGCCCAGGTCACACCGGCGCAATCAAGCATTATCTACGCCAATGAAGCCGACGTTCTGAATGTGGCGATGTTCGGTGTAACGGCAAAACAATGGCATGAAGCCAATCCAGACCTCAAAGGTAACATACGCGACTACGCCACAATCAACGAACTCATATGCCTGTCGAATATGGAAAACCTCAATGCTGTTTTCATCGAGCAGGGCATGTCGCAAACTGAGCGACTTGTGAAGCTGAACCAAATAGCCATTCATCAGATGAGCGTATTGGAAAACGGTGACAACGATAGAAAATTATTGAAGTAGAAAGTTATGAAAAAACTATTATTGATAATTTCAATACTCCTATTCTCTATCAATTATATGATAGCGGGTATAACTATTTCTGTGCCTAAAAAGTGGAAAGGTAGAACAATATACTTATGGCAAACAGATATTAACCATGTCTTTAATAGACAAGATGACGAACCATTGCGTCAGTTTAAGGATACAATAGTTATTCAGGAAAGCACATTTACAATACCTGCAAAGCTTGATTGTGCCACCAAGATTAATATTCTTACACCGAAGAAAGACGAAACAGACTACGACCACACTATTGCAGAGGCTTGTGCTATGTCCGCGGAGGACGTGCATTTCTTTTTGAAGGAAAACGAGGTTAGAATAGAAGGTAGCCTTTTAAACCAACAAATGGCAGAGATCTCCTCATATAATATGCAGACAATGGTGCCATTCCGGATTGCTCGCTCACGCAATGATAAAGATGAAGTAGCTCGATTGGCAAAAGAATACAATCAATGGTTTGTTGATTGGATAAAAGCAAATCCATCATCACCAGCAGCAGGATATGCCTTATATCAACTTTCAAATCCTCAATTAGTTGTATCGTTAAGTGAAGTTATACAAGGTGATGCATTAACATCAATGTTTTATCCTTATGCCGAAAATCATATAAATCGATGTAAGCAAATTATGCAACGCCAGAACTCACAATCTTCATTGAGCGGAACAGAGGCTCCCGACTTTACTCTTAACGACATGTCAGGTAATCAAGTATCATTATCAGATTTTAGGGGAAAGTGGGTAATTTTAGATTTTTGGGGTTCATGGTGCGCTCCATGTTTGAAGGGTATGCCGGAATTAAAAGAAATATATTCAGCCTATTCTGGACACCTGGAAATCATTGGCGTGAATTGCAATGATACGGAAGAAAGTTGGAAAAGCACAGTATCTCGTTTGCAATTACCTTGGATTCAGGTTTTTCAGTCTGAAGCCGGAACAGTTACCGCGACGTATTCAGTAACGGCTTATCCAACTAAAGTAGTTGTTAATCCGGAAGGGAAAATTATTAAAATCTATTCCGGTGGTTCTCCTACTTTTAAGGATGATATGGAAAATTGGTTGGAATAATACCTATTTCTCAACTGCGCGGCGCATGATGTCGGGATTCTTTGCTTAGGCAAAGCGTCCAAAGGACGGTAAGAGTGCGTTGGGTATAGCGCGGCAGAATTCCTGGCCGAGGGGGTCTGCGTAAAATTCCTGAATGTTCATTACGGAGGCAAAATACGTACGGTAAAGCACTCTATGCGTAACAGACAGGGTGTTACGATATGAATAAGTAAAATAAAAACAATATAGGAGAAAGTAGATATAAATAAGCCCACAAAGTTGTGGTCTTTTTGTATTTACGCACCCATGATTTAAATTTCGTTTCCGCTTCCTTTTTAGGAATGAGTATATATGAAACGCCAATTAAAATTCCCAGCCAACAAAGTGATAAAAAGATAAAACTGAACTGTTCTATACCCAGAGGCATGAATGGTGTGGTTGAAATTATCGATAAAAACCAAATGGGCGCAATGAATAAGCCCCGTCCTCCTAAACGAGGAGAGAAAACAGTTTCACCTTTTGCATATAGATAATGAATGAAGTTCATGCGCAAAGGTACTAACAATCGGGCAGATACGCAAACAAAAGAACTGCCTTGCGCCGCTATTGCAACCGCATCAAATTTGAGCGGTCGCATTAATTATTGGGATATCGGGTGATTTACCCAATAGAATATTTTTATCAACATAGGAGCGATGAACGAGAAGAAGTATAGCCAAAACCATAAAGAAGTCTTGGATAAATACTGTTTTTCCCATTTATCATAATTTTTCTTTACGAATTTTGGAGGATAAATAGCTAAAACAATGAGATAGAAAATAATAAAAGCAATTAGATATTGAATCCACCACATAGAAAAATCCGAAACAGGTAAATACCACAAAGACCCCAACCATAGAGGCCAGGCAATATTTACCCGGGGAAAACAATCAAAGCGACTAACGTTGGATGCCTTGACATAGAGGTAACGGAGAAATTTCATATAATAGTGAATGTATGGGGATTGCAAAGTTACATTTTTTATTTCAATAATAAAGGTATGGAGTTGCGGCGCGTTTACGCTTGGGAGGAAAGAGGGAGGAAAGAGGGAGGGATTTTTGGGCGGTTCGGATATTTCAGCTAACTTTGCATCATGAAAACCCCCGACACAATCCACTGTGTGTGCAATATAGACGACGCTTATCTTCGTCACTGTATCGTTACTCTCACCTCACTGTTCGAGAACAATCCCGGCGAGCCGATCCACGTGCATATAATCGCGGCTTCCCTTTCGGAAGCCGCGCAGGAATCCATTGCCGACACGGCCCGTCGCTACGGGCAGGAGTGTTCATTCCATATCGTTGGCGATCGCTTCGACGGGCTTTGCCCAGTGGCAGCCGACGGTTATATTTCCGCTGCCACTTATTTCCGCTGCTTCCTCCCATCTATTCTGCCCGAAACCGTTGATAAGGCTATATATATCGACTGCGACCTGCTCGTGGTCGGCAATATCCGTCCGTTCTGGAATATAGACATTAAAGGTTATGCCGTTGGAGCGGTCGAAGATATGTGGAGCGGCAAACCGGAGCATTACCAGCGTCTGCAATATCCGGAAAGCGATGCTTACTTCAACGCAGGCGTGCTGCTCTTAAATCTCGGATACTGGCGAGAAAACGACATTGAAGAGGAAATAAAGGCATATATTAAAGAGCATCCCGACCGCCTGCTTTACAACGACCAGGACGCCCTCAACGGCGTGCTGCACTCCCGCCGCAAACTCATACCATTCCGCTGGAACATGCAGGACGGATTCTTCCGGCGCAAGCGCAAAATCCGGCCTTCCACTATCGAAGAGGTTGACCGCGAGATGCCTCATACGGCAATTATACATTTCACGGGGAGCAAAAAACCGTGGCACGACAATTGCCTGCATCCTTGCCGGAAACTTTACTTCAAGTATCTCGACATGACCCCAATGGCAGGCTGGCGCCCGAAAATCAATTATTTTCAGCGCATAAACCGGCTCTTTCTTGCAATTCAGGGCGCGCTTCACCTAAAAAACACCTACCGTCGGCCACCGTTCAAAATGTGATGCAACTCTCATTTACAGACAATATCATTCATCAAATATTTTTACATGACGAAACAATTACTTACCACTCTCTTACTGACAGCTGCATTCTCATCAGGAGCTTCTGCAGTCGCTCCCGGAATAGTGCAGCCCGTGAAATCACCGGCTGCGGTTGCTAAATTCAATAAAATAATCCGTCCGGTGGCAAGCCGAGTTCCGGCTGCCGACGGCGTAAAACTCTTCGAAAGTTTTGAAGGAGGCAACTACTCCAGCCTCACCGACCCGAATTCCATGAAATGGCTTCCCGAGGGCTGGACGCGCGATTCGAAGTCGGGTCAGTCGGACGGATCTCTTTACACCTGGGTTCGTTTAGGGCAGTATAACAATGCCTATCCCGCTCCCACAGACGGGACACACTATATGATGCTGCTTCCTGATGAGGGTCAGGATGAATGGCTGATTTCTCCTGAAATTGCCATCTCAGGTACTGAAATACTTTCATTTGACGCCCTGATAGATCCCGCTTATTTCTTCCATACCGGAACGGGCTATCAGGATACAAGCACCGGTGAGTGGATAAAGCAGGAGATTGCCCAGCGTTTTCAGGTGCTCGTGAAAGAAGAGGACGGCGATTGGAAAGTTCTTCGCGATTTCGCCGAGGAACTCATGGGCAAATCAATGACTGAAATCACGGAACTTCAGCAGACTATGGCGTCAGGACTCATGCCTTACAAAATTGGTCTTTCCGACTATGCCGGCAAAACAGTCAGCATAGCCTTCCGCTATGCCGGCAGCGATGCAAACTCAATGTTTCTCGATGCTGTCCGCGTAGGTTTGCCCGAAATTTCCGCCAGCTACGTTCCCGATTTCAGTACTTTATATTACGGAACAATATTTGACGCTGCCCCCAGCGCCGCTCCCGAGCCGATAGCTCTGATGCCGGCTTTTACACCTCTGAATTGGATGAACCTTTCCGATTACGAAAGCGGAGCAAAGTATGCCTGGATTTACGCCAGTCCCGACGGTGACGGAACACTGACTTCGGACGATGACGATCTTCTCGGGCTTGCATACTCGCCCGTTTATACCGACGGTGTATTTGTCGCAAAAGACAACTGGCGCGATAATCCCATTCTGAGCGCGACGGCCCCCGGATATGTCGACAAGACCTTTGCAGCTCCCGGCAAGTTCCAGGCAGGCGGCGCAGCCATTACTGCCGTGGGTGAAACCGAGCAGAAATTCGGTCTCCTGCCTCTCAGTCCGGCTGAATACGGTTTCAGTTTTGCCGGAGTGGAGAGCGATGAGAGTTACTCTACGATTCCAATTTTCGGATATAATGATAAAACCGATAAATTTTGGACAGATTATACATTTAAGGGAGAGAATGAAGAAGGTGAATATTCAAAACTTACGGGCATTCTCAACTGTTTCTATGCTCCGACCAGTCCTGTAGTGCTTACGGGTGGTTGGGTAAATGCCTATGGTCTGATAAGCGATGAGGCTGAATTCACTTACAGCATTTATCCGCTCAATAAAGATTTTGTGCAGATTGACACACCTGTAGCAACCGCAAAATGCAAAGGCAGCGACGCTCTTGTATTCGATGCCGGCTACAATTATTTCACTCTTCCGTTTACGTTCGACAAGGCCGCTGTTATCGACAACAGCAAATACGATGCTTACATAATTAAACTTACAGGCTTCAATTCGCCCGAAGTTACTTATTTCGCCCCGCTGCAGACCTGGAAACCCGCTTCTCTCTGTTTCGGCTTCCTTGAGAAAGAAATTTCAAACGACGGATATACTGGTGCATCGTGGTCTCCCATGGCAAATGTTGAAAACGAATACGGTCCCATGATGGGTGCTTTCGCGCTTAATCTCGACGGTTATTTCCCATGGCTCAAATCCGAGAAAGAGGAAATCGACCTCGGAGAGGGTACTATGGCTGAATTGAAACTTGAAAGTTTTCATGACGGCAGCGAATATACAGTAGAAGCGCCTTCGTGGATCAAGGCATCAGTTTCCGGCCGATATGCTGACACGAAACTGACCGTGGTGGCTGAGGCGAACCCTTCGGCTAAACGCACCGGTACCATCACAGTAAAGGCTCCCGGCGTAAGCAAATCGTTTACAGTAAGCCAGCTCACTTCCGGCATTGAGGATATTGTCTCTGACAACGGCGCTGCGATTGTGGCAGTCTATACCACAACCGGCGTGGAAGTCAACCCCTCAAATCTTGCCCCCGGCATCTACATTATCCGCTATTCCGACGGATCCGTCCGCAAAATAAATGTAAAATAATAAGCAACTCTTAAAAATTAAACGTAATAAGTTTTAATTAATTTTCAAGAGTTACTTAAGGTGAAGCTTTTAAGCTGACCCAGAAAATAAATATGTGAGTCCAACTTTTTACAAGTAAGAAGTTGGACTCACTTTTTTGTGGACTACAAGTCCTTTTTTTGTTCTATGAGATTATTTGCCAGTACCAAAACGCGAAGTGTCAATATCAGCGTCTTTGGGCTTAAATCCGTTGAATCGCCAGATAAAAGTCAGCTTGAGATTGCGGGTCATATCGCGGACTTTCATCTGGTAGTCCTGACCGGCATGGTTGATAGTCATTTTCGGCGACCATCTATTGAATATGTCATCGGCTTTCAGATCAAGTTCACAGCATCTTTTATTACCAAATTGCCATTTAACTCCGGCATCAATTTTCCAGATACCGGAAAGGTCTGCTATCCCTTGCAGTGAAGGTGATATGTAACTGAAATCGACCGACAACGATGTAGGACTGTTCTGACTGAACCTGAAAGAGTTACTCACCGACCCATAGAAAATCCATTTCCTGTTGTCGAAGCTTATGTCATGGAAATTATCGGCTTTTTCTCGTTGATTGAATATGTTGGCAGTCGCCGTGGCGTTCCAGATATATCCCACTTCGAAAGGCGCATAGATATTAAGTCCAACCACCCGCTTATAGTTCATGTTGATGGTCTGATAGACAAGATTGAGAACGTCAGGTGACTGGTAGGGCAGTTGCACGGTGGCTTTATCGCCATATTGAAAATAGAGTGTCGCCACATATTTCTGCTTTAGAATGTAGTTGAATTGGGCATCGTACTGAATATATGGCTGTAATTCCGGATTACCTATAACAGTCGAGTAGTCGTTAAGGTGGCCAATACCCCCATGAAGTTCCCAATATGACGGATAGATACGCTGGGTGCTGAGATTAAGCTGAAATATGCTTTTCGGTGTCTTATAGTACGTTGCTCCGAGTTGTGGTATGAAATTCCAGTTGTGCTGATATTTATTGTGATAATACTCCCCCTTTGCCGAGACATTGAACGATAGTCCATAGTCAAACGACCGCTGTGTGCCGACATAGAAACTCGCTACATCTTCGTCGATACAATCATCGAAATCAGGAATGTCAGATTTTTCGTAATGTTGCGAACTGTGGTCTTTGGAGTGCTGATATTCCGTGCCGTAGTTCAGTTGCCATTTACCAATCTGATGCTGTTGGTCAATATAGACATGCCAGCGGTGTATCTTCTGACGGTTTTCCGAGCCAAGCAGATAATCAGTGTCCTTCAACAATGACTGTGAACGGTTCTCGGAATAGCTGGTATAATCACCGCCGACAGTCATACCGAATGGCGCCGTGTAGCGCAGTGCTATATTATGATAGCCGACCGGCGACAACATATTGTATGTATTCGTATAGTTACCCAATGTTCCCGATGAGAATCTCATACTCTTTGAACCGGAGATTATCTGACCGTTGTAAGTGAGTTTGAGCGTTTTCCATGCGGCGGAAGCAAATATAGTATTGCTCCAATTCTGCCCGATACGACGCATATCATCCTCAATCATAGTTCGCTTACCATCGTGAAGATGATTCGACCATGTTTCTTCGCGGCTCCATGACTTGGTGCGGGAAAGTCCATAGTTGAGGTCAAAAGTCCAGTCATTTACTGCGTATGTTGCCGCAAGTCCACTGCCATACGAACCATAGTGAGCCTGATTGTAGCCGGTTCTGACTTGTCCCTGCAAGCCATCGAGAGGCGCCGGAGTTTTCAGAACCACGTTGATTACAGCTCCATTGACATGATACTTCGCCGGAGCAGAATACATGATTTCCACATTCTTCAGCCTATCTACAGGTGTGGTATAAAGGAGCTGATACAGATTCTGGAGCGGCATATTGGTTAGCTCTCCATTGAGAGTAATAGTGACATTTGAGGCTCCGGTGAGCCATATCATACCATTATTGTTCACGACACCTGGCATATAGCCAAGGGCTTCAAGAATGTTTGTAACGGGTTTATCCTTAACTATCGCGGGGAGATCAACGATGATTACACCGTCCTCGCCTCTAACCTCCGGTTTCTCTCCTCTTACAACAACTTCATTGAGTTGCTGAGCGGAGACTGTATCGGATGATTCTGTCTGTGCATAGCCTGCTACGCTATGCAGAATTGTTATGAAAAGTAGTGCTTTTTTCATCGTTATATCAGTTTTTCTGAGGCAAAATTAGATTTACTCGTACTCATCATCATCACCCTCAACCTTATTTAGTCTTAACCGCTCCCTTATTTAGTCTTAAATCGAAGCGATGCTAATCGGTTGTATGACGGATTATCAGTAAATTTGCGGTTAATAATGATTTTAATATGAGACCGCGAGCTCTTCGTGGTTGCAGATATGAAACGCTTTAAGACCATATCGACCTCGTTTATTATTGTCATTGCAGTTATTTTCGGCTGCAATGTCTATTATCTCACGTCCCTTTACAATTCGATAAAGACCAATGTAGAACGAGATGTAATGACAGCTTTGGCAGATGCCGATATTGACGACCTTATGTATCGCGCCGGCAGAGCGCGAGGATTGGCATCTAACGTACAGGTACAAGAGGATATCGAAGAATACAATACGCCAAGAAAAGCAGAGGCATCTACATATCGGGATGAAAACGGTCAACTTATTTCTGTCAGGACTGAGGCCGACGGTACAGTTGTCGAAGAGCGGGCTATGTTGTCAGAAAACAGTTCATATTCCAATCAGATGATTGATGCGATGAGCCGACAATTCCATGTGATAATGGAAAAGTATATCCCTTATGACATGGCGGTAATGGATAGCGTTTTACGCAATCAGCTTTCTCACAGATTTATTTATCCCGATTTTTTATGCGTGAGAGTTGTTAACAGTAATGATTCTGTAATCTGCGACAATCCTAAACTAAAGAGTGAATCCGGATTGGATACATACCGCTTTAATATCAACCCTGACGAGGGAATATATTATAAGGCATATATTACGCCTCTAACACGTCATATACTGTCGCAGATGATGGGGGTTATAATCACTGTTTTTCTTCTGCTACTTGCATTTTCTTTTGCTTTTTGGTACTTGTTCAGGACCGTGTCGGAGATGAGGACTTTAGAAGAGATGAAAGATGATTTTGTCAGCAATATGACGCATGAGCTGAAAACGCCGGTTGCCATCGCATATTCAGCAAATGATGCACTGCTAAATTATGACACCGCCAATGACCCGCAGAAAAAAGTGACATACCTGAATATTGCCAATAAACAGCTTAAACGGCTCGGAGAACTTGTAGAGAATATCCTTGCCATGAGTATGGAGCGGCGAAAAACCATGAAGTTAAAACCGGAGACTGTTCTATTGCGGCCTTTTGTTGAGGAAATCGCCATAGCTCAGCGAATGAGAGGTGAAAAGGTGATAACAATCGATATAAATATAGATGAGGATGTTTCGATAAAAGCAGATAAAACTCATTTGTCGAATATTCTGAATAATTTGATTGACAATGCAATCAAATACTCAGGCGACAGCGTTGCTATAACTATATCCGGCAATGAGAAAGAAATTTCTGTTGCGGACAACGGTATAGGCATACCGGCCAAGTCCATCCCGTATTTGTTCAATAAGTTTTACCGGGTACCACACGGCAACCGTCAGGATGTTCGCGGTTATGGCATTGGTTTGTACTATGTTAAAAGTATACTTGACAAAATGGGGTGGGACATTGATGTCAGGAGCAAAGAAAGAGAAGGCTCTGTATTCACAATTAAAATCAGTAATGATGGGCAATAAGATATTATTTGTTGAGGATGAGGCCGATCTCACTCTGATTGTAGCCGATACGCTGCGCGGACAGGGATACGAGGTAGTCACCGCTGCTGACGGTATAACCGGGCTTGATAAATTCAGGTCAGAAGGCGCTGATGTGGTCGTGGCGGATGTTATGATGCCTAAAATGGATGGCTTCTCGATGGCTAAGGAGATACGAAAGTCATCACCTACAGTGCCGCTGCTCTTTCTTACTGCTAAAAGCACGATTGATGATGTTGAGGAAGGGTTTGAAATCGGAGCCAATGATTATCTTAAGAAACCATTTGAACTACGTGAACTGATAGTTAGGATAAAGGCTTTGCTTCGCCGATACAATGCCAACCGAGGTGAGGATATAAAAATCTCACTCGGCAGTTATATATTCAATGTTAGTACCCAGATGCTCTCACTGGGAGAGCGAAGCATGGAACTTTCTCACTTCGAGGCAAAGATCCTTGAACTGTTAGTAGCCAATATCGGAAAAACAGTAGATGCATCGGATCTGATGATTGCAGTATGGCAACGTGATGAGCCAAGCAACCGCAACTCACTCCACGGCTATATCCATAAACTCCGCCGGGCGCTGCGCCAAGACCCTTCGATCTCTATCATTAACCAACGAGGTTTCGGGTATATGCTGGTAATCAGTAAATAACGACCTATATGAAAGCTATCTCCGTCTTTCTTCAGGCTATGGTTGCTGTGGCGGCATATGCGCAGACTGAAATCACCACTATCCGGGTAGAAGCGGATAGTATTGGTGTAGAAACTTCTTCTGTCACCGACCCTATTATTCCTGACAGCATGTTTGCTATACCGACATTCTCTGCACCAGGATTCCCAGCAATATTTTACCCAAATACACAGTATTATAAGCCTTATGAAAGTGCGGCCCTTAAAATCCCGTCATTATCACTTATCCCGGGGCAGTCGGATTTATATGGTTGGAGTAATGGTTCAATTATGGCGGCAGGGACAGAAATGGATATGCCCGGATTGATGCATATACACAATGGCACCATTGGAGCCTTCCAAAATTATGAGAAGATAAGCCTTTACTTGGGAGCAGAAGCGAATAAGTATGGATTTTATCAAGGGTTACATACCCAATACGGCCTAACGGGAAATTTATCTTATTACCTTTCTCCACATTTATCTTTTACGGCCTATGGAACTTATTATTTCGGAGCACCACCTACTATGAACGGCGGCTTGCCTATGTCGCCCGGTATGCTGGGATATTATAAACGGTCAACATTCGGTGGCTATTTAAATTACCGAATCAACGATAAGTCTGGCATATTGGTTGGAGGACAAGCTGTTCAACAAACAGGAACACAAATATACCGATTCGAGCCTGTAGTTACCCCTTATTTTAAGGTTGGAAAAGTTGTCATCGGTTTACCTGTCGGTCAGATGCTTAACGGAATTATTCGAGAACAAACCGAAAGAAGGAGAAACAACAAACATTATCAAATACCACCCCCCAAACGATAATTCGTTTGTCTAATCGTTCAATCGGTTGATGCTTTGGGGTTATTACTGTCTGCTGTAGCTTACAGACAGCGTTGCGCCGTCGAGAAACCGGTTGGCGGGATCTGCCAGAAACTTACATAGCCGTGCAACGTCGTCGGGACAAGCCTCTCTGCCGCTGTGCGGCCTGTTGTGTGTCAGTGTTATGCTACATTTGTAATCGCTCCCATATTCGCCTACTGTAAGGGTTTGGGACTCGGGGTGATAAAGAATTACAATATCGAGGCCGTCCCACACTTTTGCCGCATTTTGAATAAAATTCCCCGGATTTGACATTTCCTCTTCCGAGGCGGGGTAAAAACGTGAGCCGTTTTGTTGGGCAAACGATGCAGACGCTTTCAGGTCGGTGTCGCAGAACGCCACTTTGCACCCGGCATTGCGGAATTCCGTCACTATAGCCTTACGCAAATCTGCTTTTTCAGCAGCAACAAACACTTTGAGTTCCGGATATGAAGGGGAGTGGCGGATTTGGGGTGACGATAGTTTGCGATGTCTGCCGCTGAGTTTCCCCGACCGGTATTCCTCCATTTTATTTTCGAGATAATTATCAGCCATTTTCAATATGTTTTATCAGTGCAAAATTACCAATTTTAAAGAATAAACCGTAACTTTGCGCAAAACAAACCGTATATGAGAATATTCTCCAGCATAATATTCGCTCTTGCCGTAGCCGTTCCGGCGCTTACGGTGAGTGCTGCTATTTCCGAATCGGAAGTTTCTGAGGCAGTTGCCGCCGCTAAGAAATCGCCCTCCAACCGCGCCCTCAACTTCGCAGCAGGAAACGCCCTGAAGGAAGCAGGACGCTATCGCGAGTCAATCCCTTTTTATCTCAAGGCAAACAACACCGCCAATCTTAAACTTGCCGAGGTTTATTTTCAGCTCTATGACTTCGACCGCGCTCAAGAGTATCTCGACAAATATGTAGCCAAACGGTCTAAGGCTGAAGCAGCAGCCGACGCCAACTTTCTTCCGTCGGGAGCAGTGGAGCCGGTTGACTGGACTGACTATCTCGCAGAGCGAATACTTACCGGGCGATCAATGCTCGACCGGGTTGAAAAGGTGCAGATAATAGACAGTGTCAACGTTCCTTTTACAGACTTCTACCGGGCTATCCGTCTTGCTGCGCCTGCCGGGTCACTTCTGTCGGGCGAACAGATTGAAAATATTGTTGAACCGGAATGGCTGCGTCAGCACAGCGTGGAGCAGTTCAGCGATGCCGCCTACGTAAGCGAAAACGGCGACGACGTAATCTGGGTCGGATCCGATGCCAACGGTGACCGTTCCACTATGTATGAGTCGGTGCGCCTTGTAGGTGGAAAATGGGACAATCCGGTGAAACTTTTCGACTATAATTCGATATTCGGCGAAGATTCCGGCTCGTGGATTGACTTTCCATTCCTTATGAGCGACGGAGTGACGCTATATTTCGCCGCCGACGGCGACAAATCGCTCGGCGGCCTCGATATATTCATTTCACGGCGCGACGAAGACGGTTTCCTCCAGCCGTCCAACATAGGCATGCCCTACAACTCGCCCGACAATGACTACCTGTATGCCATCGATGAGGTAACGGGTACCGGCTGGTGGGTCACTGACCGCAATCATCTCGGCGACTCCGTGACGATTTACACGTTTATCCCGCAGGATCTGCGTATTAACTACCCTGTCGATACTCCCGATCTCGCTTCGTATGCCCGGGTCAGTTCCATAAAGTCTACCTGGCAGGAAGGTAAGGACTACGCCGACGTGCGCGCCCGGATTGAGGCGCTCGCCGGAAGCGGAAAGAGCCGCAGCCGGGAGAAATTCGCCTTTGCTATTCCCGGCGGAAGAATTTATACGAAACTCGAAGATTTTAATAGCGACGATGCCCGTCAGGCATTTGTCCACTATCTCGTGGAGCAGAAAAAATTCAACCTCGACCGCGAAAAGCTCGCATCGCTCCGTCTCTCTTATCACCGCGGCGACACCTCGGTGGCCGACGAGATCCGCAGCCTCGAGCGCGAGATAGAGCGGCAGCGCTCAGAACTCCGCAAGGAAGCCAACGGTGTGATTGAACTTGAAACAGGTAAATGATCCGTTTTTATACGAAATAAACCAATTTTTTAAAATTCAGATATGGAATTAACAATCATTCTCCTCGTCATAGCGGCGATAGTACTGCTATGTGTGTTTTTCTACTACGTGCCGTTCTTCTTATGGATTTCAGCCCGGGTCAGCGGTGTGAGAATTTCGCTCATGCAGCTGTTTCTGATGCGTATTCGTCAGGTTCCCGCTACGGTGATAGTGCGTGCGCTCATAGAAGCCCACAAAGCCGGTCTGAACGATGTGACCCGCGATGAACTCGAAGCCCACTACCTCGCAGGCGGCAACGTTGAGAAGGTGGTTCATGCGCTCGTTTCAGCGTCGAAAGCCAACATTGACCTCGGCTTCAAGATGGCCACTGCCATTGATCTCGCCGGCCGCGATGTCTTCCAGGCCGTGCAGATGTCGGTCAATCCAAAAGTGATTGAGACACCCCACGTGACAGCCGTGGCAAAAGACGGTATCCAGCTGATTGCAATCGCACGTGTAACGGTTCGCGCCAATATCCGGCAGCTCGTAGGCGGCGCAGGCGAAGACACCGTGCTTGCCCGAGTAGGCGAGGGCATCGTATCGTCGATCGGTTCGAGCGCCAGCCACAAGGAAGTGCTCGAAAACCCCGATAATATTTCCAAAGTGGTGCTCCGCAAGGGTCTCGACGCCGGAACTGCATTCGAAATTCTGTCAATCGATATAGCCGACATCGACATAGGCAAAAATATCGGCGCAGCCCTGCAGATTGACCAGGCTCAGGCCGACAAGAACATTGCTCAGGCTAAGGCTGAAGAGCGCCGCGCCATGGCAATCGCACTCGAACAGGAGATGAAAGCCAAGGCACAGGAAGCGCGCGCAAAAGTTATCGAGGCCGAAGCTGAACTCCCGCGTGCAATGGCTCAGGCTTTCTTAAACGGAAACCTCGGCGTGATGGATTACTATCGCCTTAAAAACATGGAGGCCGACACTTCCATGCGCAATAACATAGCAAATCCTCCCGTATCCGACAAGTAAAGCTATGCTTCGGGAAATAATATCATCAACACGAAACTATAATTTCCACTCTCATACCCAGTTCTGCGACGGCCGCGCCTCCATATCCGTTATGGCGGAAGCGGTCGCCGCCGCAGGATTCACCCACTGGGGATTTACGCCTCACTCGATAGCTCCGATGCTAACGTCGTGCAATATGCACGACGCAGACCTGCCGCTTTATCTCGCTGAAATGAACAGGATAAAGGAGCAATACCGTGGCACGGTCTGCTTTTACACTTCGATGGAAATCGACTATCTCGGCTCCGGCTGGGGCGCGGCAAGCGGAGTTTTCGACGGCATTCCACTCGATTATCGTCTCAGTTCAGTACATTTTATTCCGTCGCTCAAAACCGGCGAAGAGGTCGACGTCGACGGGCGGCCTGAAGCTTTCGTAAAAAAGATGCATGAGCATTTCGACGGTAATATCCGTTATGTGGTCGATACCTTCTATGCACGCTCAAAACAGATGCTTCAGGAAGGCAAATTCGACATAATCGGACATTTTGACAAAATCGGTTTCAACGCTTCTGTTTTCAGTCCCGGCATTGAGGATGAGCCGTGGTACCGCCGCCACATAACCGATATGACCGATCTCATAATCTCGTCGGGTGTGATAGCTGAAATCAATACGAAAGCTTATATTCAGTCGCAGCGTCTCTTTCCCTCGCCGCAGTTCTGGAAACCGTTGATTGAAGCCCGGGTGCCTCTGATGGTGAATTCTGATGCCCATTACCCGGATCGTATCAATTCCGGACGGTCCGAAACTTTTGCACTGCTCGAGAAAGCGGGATATCCGGTGCCACGCTGACAGATCCGGTTCCCGTTTAAATAAAAAAGCGCCCTCTGCTCACGCAGCTGACGCTCGGAATAATAATCATCAATTCTAATTATCGGTCTCTTATTTTCTCAAATACACACCGACAACGCAACTGTCGCCTTTGCATCCCCGCCATCCCCTTGCATATAGGAGAGACTTGTCGAGGAGGGAGGCTTCGGATTGTTGCCGAAGCCAGGGAGGCGGGAGATGCCTCCGGCGGAATATCAGTCAAAGTAGAGAGTTATGAGATTAATGATTCTTATTTTGAGATTATGGAAAAATGATTGTTATGAACTATGGTACTTACAACTTCAAAATATTCTGTTAAAAAACCGCCCGGCTTGACTCACATTCCCGATGTGATTTTTTTCTGACTGCCGGAGCTCAAGATGAGCGGTTAATTCTTTATATTCCCCGTCGGGAGAGGTGAGGAGAAGCTACGCTCCGGCAGCGGCGTTTATAACTGTGTCATGGTTTAAGTTTCGCATTGCAAAGTTACTATATATCTGAGCGTTATGCAAGCCGTTTAACTTTAATTGGTCATATTTCGCAAGTTAATATCAGTTTAACTTAAAAAGCATTTTCAGATCTTTCAGTCTGTTTTGTCTGTATCGTTTGCAGATCCCGCTCTTGTGGATTTTAGCCCGAAGTCAATCAATCAGATTTTTAGTTAAAATTTAGACAGGGAAGGCCATCTGAAAATTTTAAAAAGTTATATTCAGGCACTTTCTACGTTGAAAAACCTTTGCCTTATTGCCCCAATTTGCCCGAAAAACATTAATTTTGTATCATAAAATGATTATAACGATGTCAGAACGCACTAATCAGGAATTCGATGCGGCGCTTGGAATGTGTCGCGACATATTTGAAAAGAAACTCAAGGACTATGGCGCATCCTGGCGCATAATGCGTCCATGCTCGATAACCGACCAGATTTTCATCAAGGCAAAGCGCATACGCACGCTCGAGGAAAATGCCGCTATGGTCAACGAAGGTATCCTTCCGGAATTTATGGCGATTGTAAACTATGGTATTGTCGGACTGATTCAACTCGAACTCGGAGCCTCCGATACAGCCGATATAGATTGCGGTAAAGCCATGACATTGTATGACCACTATGCCTCTGAGGCACGCAGTCTGATGCTGGCGAAGAACCACGATTATGGTGAAGCGTGGCGCGGCATGCGTGTGAATTCCTATACAGATCTTATACTCACGAAAATACAGCGTACAAAGCAGATTGAGAGCAACAGCGGCAAGACTATAGTGTCGGAAGGTATCGATGCCAACTATATGGATATGATCAACTATGCCGTATTCGGAATCATAAAACTCACCGAAAACAATGGAGAGGGTTGTTGAAATCCATTCCAGATTAAAAGGTGCTATAGTATGGATACTGCGCCTGATCATTGGCGCCACGTTCACGATGTCGGGTTTTGTCAAAGCCATCGACATATGGGGCAGTGTGTTCAAGATCGAGGAATATCTGCAGGTATGGGGATGGAACATTCCCGATTCTATAATAGTGGTGGGTGCGGGTGCTCTCGCTGCGGCCGAATTCGTGTTCGGATTCCTGCTTCTCGTAGGATTATACAGAAGGTTTTCAGTGTGGATAATGTTGCTGATGATGGCTGTTATGCTTCCCCTCACGGCATGGATCGCCATTGCTGACCCCGTGGCGGATTGCGGCTGCTTCGGCGACTTCCTGGTGATTTCTAATACAGCTACTTTTCTGAAGAACATACTTATAACCCTGGCGCTCATATATCTCGCCCGCTACAATACGACCGTCGGCAGTATTTTTGGCTCATATATGGATTTTGTGATTGGCGGACTCCTGACATTATATATACTTATAATAGAGATTTACGGTTACAATATCCAGCCGATGCTCGATTTCAGGCGTTTTGCCGAGGGAACAGAGTTGATTTCTACAGAAAATGCGGATGAAGAAAATTCCGGTGAGCCGGTCTATTCCTTTATTTATGAGAATGCGGAAGGGGAGAGGCGTGAGTTCGGAGAAGATAATCTGCCCGACGATTCGGTGTGGACTTTCGTGGATCGCAAGCTTATTTCCGGCTCGGAAAATCAGACCGACGGTTTTGCGATCGTAAAGGATGGCGAGGATATTGCGCCGGAAATCGTAGAGCAGACAGGTCCGCAGTTCATTGTTACCATACCCGACGTAAAGCGAACTGACATTTCGTCTACCTACAAAATCAACGACTTGAATGACTTTATCTCCGGCAGAGGCGGTTCGCTCATTGCGCTTATCGGCAACGGGAGCGACCTTGCCATTGATTATTGGCGCGACATTTCGATGGCTGACTACGGTATTTATCATGCCGAACCTACTCTTATAAAAGAACTTGCCCGAGGCACTACCGCTATCGTTTATCTCGAAAACGGTGAGGTGCAATGGAAACGTTCTCTTTCGTCGGTGAATTATGCAGAAATGTCGGCTGTAACGAACCCCTCGGATTTTCTCGATTTCCTGCGCCCGCAGCCGCTCTATATGCTGAAATCACTTACTTTCATTCTTGTAGTTGTGCTGCTGACCATATTCGTGCTCGACCGCAGCGGCAAACTGGTCGCATGGTCCGTCACGGGGTGGCTCGGACGCCGCCGTGCCCGTCGGGAAAGAGAGCGGAAAGAGAAAGAGGGTGCTCTTCATGACGCAGAAGACCGCAATCAGACACAAAATACAGATAAATCCGATGACGAGAATCAAAAAAAAGCGTGAAAATTTTGTCAGTTAAAAAAAAGTGTCTACCTTTGTGCCCGTAAAACAATGGCGAGATAGCTCAGCTGGTTAGAGCGTCGGATTCATAACCCGGAGGTCCCGAGTTCAATTCTCGGTCTCGCTACTGAAAAGCCGCAGTTTCTTTGAAGGAACAGCGGCTTTGATTTTTATGAATTGACGCGATGAAACTTAGTAAGAAAGCGATTATCGGTTATCCGGCAGGTATCGTTACCGGTATTACCTATGGACTCAATCCTCTGTTTGCCATGCCGCTGCTCGCAGCAGGAGCCGCGGTGGAGCCTGTCCTGTTTTTCCGCTACGGGCTTGCGGCTATACTGCTCTGCCTCTATATCCTTGCTTCCGGATTGAGCCTGAAGGTGTCAGTGCGGCAGGGAATGGTGCTTCTGTTGCTTGGCATACTGTTTTCGGCGAGCAGTCTGTTTCTGTTTCTCGCCTACAGGTTCATACCGTCGGGGCTTGCCACAACCCTCGTTTTTCTCTATCCTGTGCTGGTGGCTCTGATAATGGTTGTTCTCGGAAAGATACCTTCGTGGCCTGTATGGCTTTCGATTGCCGCAACATTTATCGGCGTGGTGATAATCACCTGGGGAGGCGATGGTTCTGAAATCAGCCCGGTTGGAATCATATTCTCTATCGTGTCGGCTCTCTGTTATGCGCTTTTTATTGTAGTCATAAACCGCAGCCGCACGATTGCCGATGTTCCCGATACGGTGCTCACGTTCTATTCCCTCGCCGTGGGTATGGTTGTCTTTTTCATACTGGCATTAACGGCCGGAACCCCATTCATGGCCGGCATAAAGGGAATTCCGGCATGGGTCAATCTCGTTTGCCTTGCTGTTTTTCCTACTATAATATCCACTACCACGCTGGCAATCGCCACTCGAAACATAGGTGCTACAAAAGCCTCGGTTCTCGGCGTTTTCGAGCCGATAACCGCCATTGCCGTCGGCTGCATAGCGTTCGGCGAGCCGCTGACACCATCCATTGTTATCGGTATCACCATTTCAGTAGTCGCCGTTACATTTATGATTTACGCCACGAAGCGCTGACACGGGCGTTATGATTATAAAAATGAACCGCAACCTTATTCCGGAATCAGGAATAAGGTTGCGGTTCGGTTTATTAGTACCCTTATATCTTTCAGATAAATTCGTTGAGCTTGGCCTCGAGCACACCGAGTTGCTGCAGCCCGGAAACACGCCACACCGGCTCGCCGTTTTTGAAGATATATAATGTAGGAATGCTCCTTACCTGATATTTCGCGGCAAGTTCCTGATTAGCGTCAACGTCTACTTTGATAATGGTAGCCTTGTCGCCAATTTTGGCCTTTAGTTGCTCCAGAATAGGCGCCTGCATCTTGCAGGGACCGCACCAGGTGGCGAAGAAATCGACTAAAGTCGGTTTCGCGCTTTTGATTATTTCGTTGAAATCATTCATAATATAATGTTTTTTGCCTTATGGCTGTTGGAAATTCCGAATGGTAAAATTACTATAAATTCTAATAATGTAACGCTGATTAACTCCAAAAGTTTACGGAAAACTTGCGTCGGACGGTGAAAGTAGTTAAATTTGCATTCTGAACAAACAAGAAGTTTCCAATCGCGATATGAGCACATTTGATTTAAGAGGTCTCGGTGTGGCAATGGTGACACCCTTTACTGCGCAGAGCGATATCGACTACAAGATGCTTGCCACACATATAGGCTACCTGATTGACAGCGGCACAGATTATATTGTGGCACTTGGTACCACGGCCGAAACCCCGACACTCTCACCTGAAGAGTATAAGGAGGTAGCCCATGCGGTTGTCGACAACGTAAAAGGTCGGGTTCCCGTGGTGCTGGGTCTTGGTGGAAACAATACTGCCGCAGTGGTCAATCAGATAATCTCCATGAAAGGTTTCCTTGGAAACTTCGCCGCCATACTCTCCATCACACCATATTACAATAAACCGTGTCAGGAAGGGCTTTACCGCCACTTCGCAGCAATAGCCAACGCATCGCCCGTCCCGGTTATTCTTTATAACGTGCCGGGTCGCACGGGCGTAAACATGACTGCCGAAACGACATTGCGCCTCGCCGCGGATTTCCCCGGGAAAATAATCGCTATAAAGGAGGCTTCAGGCAATCTTGATCAGGTAGAGCGGATTATCCGCAACGCGCCTGATGGATTTTATGTGATTTCGGGCGACGATGCACTGACAGTCGACATGATCCGGCTTGGAGCCGCAGGCGTGATTTCTGTAGTCGGAAACGCACTTCCGGGGCTTTTCAGTCATTTGGTTCACAGCGCTCTGAACAACGACAACCGAACCGCCGACGCTATCAACCGGAGTCTTGCCAGACTTTATCCACTCCTTTTCCGCGACGGCAATCCTTCCGGCATCAAGGCGCTCCTTGCCATGCTCCCCGCTACAGCTCATAATGATGTGCTTCGTCTGCCGCTCGTAAGGGTCTCACCCTCAACAAGGGACGAAATAGCCGAGGCCGTGCGTGAACTCGGAGTGAAACTCAACCATTAATTTTTTCTTTGCAGTTAAAAAAGATTTTTATATTTTTGCAGTTGCAATGGTATCTCTGCGGCCCGAGAGCGGGCAGTTTAGAAGGAGATGCCGGGATGTCGGATGCATATTGAATTAAATTCTTTCTTGTGTCCGTCTGTCCCGGAAGGGAATCCGGTGAGAATCCGGAACAGTACCCGCTGCTGTAAGTTCTACCGTCCTTATGATATCGGGACGGAAAGTCTGTCGTACAAGGCCATTGAAACCATTGCGGTTTTGAGAAGGCGCGATATAGACCGGAACGAGTCAGAATACCTGCCGTGCAACTTTTACAATACTGCCTGCGGGATTATAGGCTTCAGACTTCTTATGTTTCAATCCGAGTTGATTCAGTTGTGAAATACAGATGCGTTCCCCGTCAGGCATGATGTTGCCGAAAGAGAACGTTTTTTGTATTTAAACACATAAACTGATGAAACAGACTTTACTCACGTTTTTTGCCGCTTTTACGGCATTTACGGCTGCTGCCGAAGAGGCCTCCGTCATTACTCTCGATCTTACGAAAGCCACAACCGAACTAACGTTCAGCGCCGAGACGGGCGCATGGACCGGTACGTTTGACGATGATGCTGAAAGCATTGAAAGCCAGTGCTTTGTTTTTGCCCACAACTCTATGGCGGATTACCAGACATGGTGGGGATTCACCGCCTCGAATTCCGCTGACAATTCCCGTCGTGAAGATTATATCACTTACCAGTTCAGCGATATGGCAAAGGGAGGAATAGAGCTCAACGACGACGGTAGTGTTAAACTCGATTCCTATGGCGCTCCGGTAGTAAACGCATCGGTACCTTATATGGTCGCATATTACAATGCTTATATGTCGCGCCGACCTGTAGACATCACATTTTCCGACGGCAAAAGTTACGAGCCTGTAGGCGTCTACATCAATCTTAACAGTTATGCTTACTACAATTTGGAAGAAGGCAACCCATTTTCGCGCGAGTTTACCAACAACGACAACTTTACTCTCACTATCCATGGCATCGCCCCGGATGAATCGGAGAAAACTATTGAAGTATCGCTCGCTTCGTATAAAAACGGTTGCCTTACAATTAACCGTGGATGGATGTATGTGGATCTCACTTCGCTCGGCACCGTCAATGAAATCTATTTTACTATGGACAGTACTGACACGGGAAATTACGGTATGAACACACCGGGCTATTTTTGCCTCGACAAACTGCAGGTTAAACCTGCCGGACAATCGTCGGTTGCCAGCCTGACAGCTACCGGCTGCAATATTTCCTACAACCGTTCTTCCCATATTGTCAGTGTGGAAGGCTCGGAGTTTGCTGCTGTTTATAATACAGAGGGTTACCTTGTGATGTCTTCCGATCAGAGTTCCTTCTCACTTGCATCACTTCCCGCCGGCATATATATTGTAAAAGCAGGCGATGCAAAAATCAAAATCGCAAGATAAAAAAGAAACCGACACACAACTCTTTTCTGCCCAATAGCGCACGGACGAATTCGCGCGCGGCCGCTGCCGGGAACCGGCAGCGGTTTTTTTGTCCACACGTTAAAAAAGCCACGATAAAATAATATGTTGTACCAGAAAATCGGGCGGTAGTTTTTGCGGGAGTGAAATAAAATCGCTAACTTTGTGGTCGCAAAAGCAACCAAGGTAGGTCCGGTAGCTCAGCTGGATAGAGCAACTGCCTTCTAAGCAGTCGGTCACGCGTTCGAATCGCGTCCGGATCACAGAATGTTCAAAAATTATAAGAGCCTCCCGACAGGAGGCTCTTATTGGAATCAATCGGGCTATAATTGTAACATCTAACCAAATCAATAAACCAATAATGAAATCAGCAAAAAGTTTAATCTTTGCATGTGCGTTTGCACTCGTCGCTTCTTTTTCAGCAAGCGCTCAGTTTAATCTGAAAAAAGCTATCGGCGGGGCACAGAAGGCTGTTCAGGCTTTTACGCTTACCGACGAGCAAATGGCTGCCTACGTGAAGGAATCCGTTGACTGGATGGATAAAAATAACCCTGTACTACCCGCCGACGATCCCTATACTCAGAGACTGACCAAACTAACCGAAGGAATTACGGATGCTGATGGTATTCCGTTGAATTTTAAGGTCTATAATGTGATTGACGTAAACGCATTCGCCTGTCCCGACGGAAGTGTGCGCGTTTTTTCCTCACTCATGGATCTTTTAAACGACGATGAACTTCTCGGTGTAATCGGCCACGAAATCGGCCATGTCATTAAGCGCCACTCCAAAAATGCCTTTAAAAACGAGTTGCTTACCGGAGCTGCAAAAGATGCCATCGCCTCAGCCAACGGCACGGCAGCAGCTCTGACCGAATCGCAGCTCGGCAATCTCAGCCAGTCGCTCATTAATGCTAAATTCTCCCAGAAACAGGAAAAGGAAGCCGACAACTGCGGCTATGATTTTCTCGTCTCGAAAGGCAAAAATCCGTGGGGAATGGTGATGTCGTTTGAAAAACTCCAGTCGCTTGAAGGTGATTCTTCCCAAAAACAGAGCTATATTACTAAAATGTTCTCCTCTCATCCGGAGACAAAAGCACGTATCGAGGCTATGTCGAAACGTTGCGAAAAAGACGGCTATACCCGTCCCGAAGCGAAATAATCTGTTTTGGAAAGCATAAAAAACGGCCGCAATTTGCCCGGATGCAGATTGCGGCCGTTTTATTTTTACGTTACCGCTCGGCACGCATGGGATTTGTGAGAAAATCGTTGTAGGCGAGGCGGATGCCGTCGGGCAACTCTGTTCTGTAGGTCCATCCGAGAGCGGTGGCCTTGCTAACATCAAGGAGTTTGCGTGGGGTGCCGTTCGGCTTTGTTATGTCCCATTCTATCTTGCCCCCGTAACCTACTATTGATGCTACAATCTCCGTAAGTTCTTTGATTGTCAGTTCTTTGCCCGTACCCGCGTTTACGGTTTCATTTCCTGAATAGTTATTCATTAAAAATACACACAGATTTGCGAGATCGTCAACATAGAGAAACTCGCGTAGCGGCGAGCCGTCGCCCCAGCAGGTGACGCTCTCTGCTCCGCTCACTTTCGCCTCATGGAAACGGCGGATAAGGGCCGGAAGCACGTGGGAGTGTTCCGGATGGTAGTTGTCGTTAGGGCCATAGAGATTGGTTGGCATCACCGAGATATAGTCAGTGCCATACTGGCGGTTGAGAAACTCGCAGTATTTCAGACCGGAGATTTTGGCGAGTGCGTATGCTTCGTTGGTCTTTTCAAGTTCAGAGGTGAGCAGGCATGTTTCCTTCATGGGCTGGGGAGCCATGCGGGGGTAGATGCACGATGAGCCGAGAAACTCAAGCTTGCGGCAGCCGTTGCGCCACGCGGCGTTGATCACGTTCATCTCCAGCATCATGTTGTCGTACATGAAATCTGCGAGTGCCGACTGGTTGGCTATGATGCCTCCGACCTTTGCTGCGGCGAGGAAAACGTATTCCGGCCGTTCGGTGGCGAAAAAGTCGTTGACAGCCTGCTGGTTGATCAGATCGAGTTCGCGGTGGGTGCGGGTTATGATGTTGGTGTAGCCCTGTCGCTGCAACTCACGTACGATGGCAGAACCCACCATGCCGCGATGTCCGGCAACGTAGATTTTAGCATTCTTTTCCATAATGTTTCAAAGTTATAGTTTAGAATCCGCGGCGGCGGATTTTGACGGGAATCATCTCCTTGCTGCGTGAACAGCCGTCGGGAAGCACCAGCGCCAGATGGCCTCCGCCGCCGGCTCCGAGCATTTTCCATGCGAGCGCCGTGTCTTTGTATCGGTTTATGTATTCCTGAACTCCCGGTTGCATCATGGCCGGAAACATTGCCACCTGCGCAGCAAACGAATCGGCGAAAGAACGGGCGAATTCCGGTAGATCGCGTGTCATTATGGCGTCCCAGCAACGCGATGCGGCCGAGGTGAGAGCAGCTACTTTTTCAGGTGTAACGTCTTTTCCTTCCACCACCGAGCACCCTTCACGGCGTGGAAACATCGGCACGAGAACTATATGGGATTCCAGCCAGGAGAGAATCAGCTCGTCGTGGCACGATTCAATGCGTTCGGGCCAGTAACGGCCATTGTAATAATGGCGCGTCAGACCCGACATGCAGATGCCGATGGCGTCCTGGGCGCCGGAAACGTGTCCCTTGTTCTCCGGATCGTTCTCGAAGCAAAACAGCAGGCGGGCGAGCATCTCCTCATCGTAGTCGGGCAGTTCGTATGGCCAGATTTTCCGGGCGGCGTTACGTGTGGAGGTCGACATTCCGCCACGTTCCATAAACTCTACCGTCGGTTCGATTGATGCCGTCAGCGCCCATCCCGCTCCGAACTGCGACACGTAGGGCTGATCAATCCATGTCCCTGCGATGTCTATGCGATAGGGGAGATGCGATTTTACCTCCCGGCGCAGCGACGTGGTTGACCTTGCGGTCAGTCCCTCGTCCGGAATCCGTTCGAGTACCACGTACTCCATGCCACGCTCACGGCAGAGTTTTTCTTTTTCAGGTGTCGCGCCGTCGGAATTCACCACAAAGATGTCGGGTTTGATTATATCAATTGTCTCGAGGAAATCAAGCATGCCGCTCCCCGGGTTGATAAAAGCGTCGGTAACGTAACGGATTGCCTTGACCATATAGAGCCGCTCCTTTTCGGAATATACAGTGCGACGATTTTTGAGTTCCTGTATTGTTCTGTCGGAGCCTATGCCAACATAGAGGTCTCCATACTGTGATGCCTCGCGGAAAAATGCCACATGCCCGGAATGCAGCATATCGTAACAACCCGAAACGAATACTTTCTTTGCCATTACTTAAATGTTTTGCATAGTTCCAGCGCCGCACCCATTGCGGCATCCATATTGTAGTATTCCCAGTCGGCGAACCGTCCCGTAAGAAAGAAATTTCTTGCTGATAAAACGCTTTTCAGTGATTTTATCATTTTTCGCGTGGAGGAATCCTGAACGGGATAGGTATATCTGTTGTAATGATGAGTGATATAGCGCGGATTCAGCGGGATCTTCGTGAGATTCTTTTTTATGTCGGCTTCCGAAATTTCATCGGTAAATTCTACCGTGGCAGTCATTTTGCCTTCGGCGTTGTTCGTCGGTGAAAAATTACCGGTACAGATTATGCGGTGCGATTCATGATCTCTGGAAGGGAGATATATCCAGCTGTAAGGATTGTTTTCTATTTCGCAGAACACGGATGTTGTGCCGTGATATTCAAGTGCATCTATCTGCGGGGTGTAGTTCGATATCTCCGCCCCTTTCAATACGGAAGGAAGATCCTTCAGGTTGCCGCAGAAGATTACGGTGTCGAATTCTTCGCCGCATACTTTCCAATGTTCTCCATCCTTCTCGATGGATTTGACGTCGGCTTCATAGCGTATGTCGAGTCCCTTGGCGAGAGTGTCGGCTATCAGCTGCGAACCGCCATGTTTTTCGTACCAGAAGGTGCTGTGGACAAATTGCTTTTCCTTGACGTGGTTTATGTTGTTGTAAATCATCTCCGCCACGGTAGGCATAGGCAATTTCCCCTCGAGCCAGGATAGGGGAACATGTCTGAGGTCACGGCGCCAGACCTTTTCGTTGTAGGGCTGAAAATACATTCTATAAAGAGTAGAGCCGAATCTGTGCTTAAGGAATTCCTCGAAGTTAGATGGCTGGAACTGGCTGTCTGCGGCTATCTCAACAAGGTCATTGATAAAGGATTTCTGTACCTCTGTGCCGAACAAGTATACGTGGTTTTCTATGGGATAAGGAATTTCGAGGCCATCGTTCATGAAAACCACTGAGTTGCGGTCGGTCAGACGCCAGTCCGATTTATTGAATATATTCCAGAACCAGTCGAGCACGTTCTGATTACGGGTGTTGAACACGTGTCCTCCGCAAATGTGGAAAAGCGACCCTTCAATCCTCCGGCATCTGATCAGACCTCCGGGCGTCGACTCTTTCTCAAAAACCGTAACTTTGTTTCTGTCTTTAAGCTCTCGCGCGCAGGTCAGACCGGATACTCCGGCTCCTATCACTGCTATTTTTTTCATTTGAGTTCTTTTATGATATTCGACAATTCGTTTGCCCTTACCGAAGTATAATGTTTCCTCAGATAAGCGGCAAACTTCTCGGAATCAGGTGTGGCCGAAAGCGCACGGTTCATTTCTGTTTCGAACTGGTCGTAGGACTCGATGCTCGGGCACCACGACCCGAGTTCATAGTAACGGGTGTCGGGATTGTCTGTGTACTGCAATATAGGAATACACCCGGCCGACAACATTTCGAGAAAACGCGGTGTCACCTGATTGAATTTGCCGGCTTTTTCTTTGGCGTTTCGCCCGGGAGTACCGTAAAAAGCAACTTTAGCCATCTTTAGAATTCTGAAATATTCCTGACGCGACGGCGCATCGGATCTCGACACGATATTGCCTTTGAGGTCTAAATAATCGAAGTTGTTACCTCTGATCTTTCGGCTTATCACCGTCGTCTCCGGATGTTTCTTAAGATATTGCTCGAGGAAAGAGGCGAGAGCCGGATTCGGTCGACCTGCCAGTACAATGTCGTAGCGCTTTTCTTCAAATACTTTTGGATCGAATCTGTAGTTGTCGGGAAGCGACAGCGCAAGATGCCGGATATTCAACGGGCATCCGCTTTTCTTAAGCAGGTCATAGACCTCCATGCTCGACACGAGTACCAGCGGATATCCTTTGTAGGCCCGGTAAAAGCGGTCGTAATCTCCCTCGTCGAGGAAAAAATCAATCAGCCACGGCACCGTGTTGTAATGATTTCTGAAATCATTATTTTGTCTCGGTAGCATATCGAATCTTATCCTGACATCGCTGCTGCCCGTAGGGTGGCATGGCGCAATGTTCAGAAACCCGATTTTCTGAGTTGCACGCAGCAAATCGTTCTCGAATTTTGAACGGTATGACAGTCGGGCGTCGCCGAGTTTCTCAGTCAGCACGTCTTCCCACTCATACACAATATCATAAAAGGGGCTTTTTTCAAACCCTCGGGCGGTTTCAATCAGAATTCTCATAGTTAAAGGACCCTTTTTTACAAAGCATTCTATTTTGTTAACGGTTTGGGGTGGTGTAATATTACGCCGAGTGTATATGACAGCACCACTGCGAAACAGATAACGGGTACTATGAATGAGATTCCGATGCCGAACCGATCCGAAACCCAGGCCTGAACCGGTGTTATTACGGCCCCTCCGAGTATTGCCATGATTAGCCCGGCAGCAGCGAGTTTCATCCTCTCAGGAGCGACGCCCTCGAGTGCGATGCCGTAGATGGTCGGGAACATCAGCGACATACATGCCGAAACGGCTACAAGAAAGACTATTGAAATCTCGCCGTTGGTGAAAATTACTCCTGCCGTACACATAATCGCCGCTATCGCCGCGACGGCGAGAAGTCTGACAGGCTTTATGTAACCCATGAGCCAGGTGAACAGGAAGCGGAAAAGTGTGAATGCTATTATCGACCATAGAAAAACAGTCGAAGCGTCGGCCTCTTTCACCCCGAGTCTGTCCATTGCGAGGCGGATGGTGAAGGACCATACCCCCGTCTGCACACCTACGTAGAAAAACTGCGCCACTACTCCGTAGCGCCAACGCCGGTTGCGGAACAGCGCCCGGAAGGTCGACTTGAGGTTGCTGCTGTGAGAATCGCTGCCGTCAGGCATCCTCACGAAAAGAATGCCTGCAAGCAGAACCAGAAGCACCGCACCAATAAGAATATATACCCCGGATATGGCACTGAGTTCATGGCTCTGCATCGCCTCTAACTCCGCGGAATCCATGGCTGCCCGGGTGGCTGCATCGGCATCGTGGAGCTCCGAAAGAATGAAATGGCGGCTGATTAATATGCCTGCTACGGCACCGACCGGATTGAGCGACTGGGCTATGTTGAGCCGCCGAGTCGCCGTAGCGGCGGGTCCCATGGAGAGCACACAGGGATTGGCCGTGGTTTCGAGTACCGCGCATCCCGCCGCCATTATATAGATGGCGAAAAGAAAAAATCCGTAGGATGCGCATTGTCCTGCCGGATAAAACAGCATGGTGCCGGAAGCGTATAATGCCAGCCCCAGGATTATGCCGGACTTATAAGTGTGACGGCTGATGAAAATCGATGCCGGAAGCGCAACGCAGAAATAAGCACCGTAGAAAGCCGACTGAACGAGCGACGTCTGGAGATCTGACATCGACATTATTCGCCGGAAAGCTGCCAGAAGAGTATCGTTCATATTGTTCGCCATTCCCCAGAGGAGGAACAGCGACGACACGATGGCGAATGCCGCTGCGTTGAGCCGGCGCGGTGTGTGTGAAATCGGGGCAGCCACTATTTCACGATGCCTTTTTCGAGGTATTCGGCGAGATTCATCTTCACCTGCTCTCCGGCGCGCTCAACAGCTACCTTTGCCATGTCGGCGTCGACCATCAGGTTCACGAGCTGCTCGAACGACGTCTTTTTCTGCGGATCCCAGCCGAGCTGCTCCTTCGCCTTCGTGGGGTCGCCCCATAAGTTCACTACGTCGGTTGGACGGTAGAAGTCGGGCGACACCTCTATCAGCACCTTCCCCGTCTTCACGTCAATTCCCTTTTCGTCGGCTCCCTCACCCTCGAAGCGCAGCTCGATGCCCGCGCGGCGGAACGCCAGCAGACAGAACTCGCGCACCGAGTGCTGCTCGCCCGTAGCGATTACATAGTCGTCGGGCTGCGGCTGCTGGAGAATGAGCCACATACACTCCACATAGTCGCGCGCATAGCCCCAGTCGCGGAGACTCGAAAGGTTCCCGAGGTAAAGCTTCTCTTGCTTGCCCTGCGATATTCGGGCCGCGGCAAGGGTGATCTTACGGGTTACGAAAGTCTCACCGCGGCGCTCGCTCTCGTGGTTGAAAAGAATTCCCGAGCAGCAGAACATATTGTACGCCTCGCGGTATTCCTTCACTATCCAAAACCCGTAGAGCTTCGCCACGGCATAGGGCGAATAGGGGTGGAACGGCGTTTTTTCGTTTTGCGGCACTTCCTCAACCTTGCCGTAGAGTTCCGAGGTCGACGCCTGGTATATGCGGCACGTGGAGGTCAGCCCGCACTGCCTGACGGCCTCAAGGATGCGCAGCACGCCCGTAGCGTCTACGTCGGCAGTGAATTCCGGAGCATCGAAACTCACCTGCACGTGGCTTTGCGCCGCCAGATTGTATATTTCATCGGGGCGCACCTTTCCCACCACCTGCAGCAGCGACATCGAATCGCCTAAGTCTGCATAATGGAGATGGAAATTCCTATGACCCTCAAGGTGAGCTATACGCTCGCGGAAATCGACGCTCGAGCGCCGTATGGTACCATGGACATCGTAGCCCTTTTCAAGCAGAAACTCGGCGAGAAACGACCCGTCCTGACCCGTGACGCCTGTGATTAAAGCTTTTTTCATATATAGAAAAAATACAAAGATTATAATTTATTATTCAAAATATTCATTGGGGTCTCAAACCTCAAACTATCAAGATCTTTTTAATTCGAATGCTTTTTTCGAAATAAATATCAGATTCTAACTGTAAATGCAAAATTAGGCAATATAATTGAAGTACTCAACGATAAAGAACGAAAAATCAAATAATTTCCTGCTCTATTTGATCCGTTTGAATATATATTTATATATTTTCTACAAGAGCTATGCCCAAAAGCAACAATAGTTTATTTCGATTTAAAACGAATTGCTCTCATTCGCTGATGAACTGGATATCGTCGGTGCGGGGATGAACGAATTCAAACTCGAGGGTGCGGGCGAGACCTTCCTTGAGAGTGAAGGGCGCTTTGAAGCCGCAGGAGTGAACTTTCGTGGCATCGAACTGGGTCGTGGCGCAGAATTTCTTCACACGCACTGAGCTTACCGTCAGTTTCTTGCCCGTCAGTTTAGCGAGCAGGTCGAAGCAGTAGCCGCCCATCATGCCGAGCCAGTATGGGAAGTGGGTGGAGGGGATGTGCTTGCCGAGCACCTCGCTCACGTGAGCCACGAGCTGGTTCATGTCGGTATCGGGCTTGTCGATGTAGTTGAACACGTTGTAGCCCGTCTGCACGTTGTCAATCATATACTTGACGAATGCCACGATGTTGCCCACGTAAGCCATCGACTTCTTGTTCTCGCCCTTCCCGACCATCAGGAACTTCCCGGAGGAGATTTGGCGCAGGAGGTTGTAGACGTTGCCGCGGTTGCGCTCGCCGAAGATTACTGTCGGGCGGATTATGTCGATGTTCCAGTCGGGATGCGATTTGTACCATTTCTGCAACACCTCCTCCGCCTGCCACTTCGACTTGCCGTAGTGGTTGAACGGGTCAGCGGGATGGTTCTCGTCGGGATTCTTCTTGTTGAGCCCGTAAACTGCCACCGACGAGAAGAATATGAGGTGGCGGCAACCGTCCTTCTCCATCGCGCGGAGAGTCACTTCCATGCCGCCGACGTTCGTGTCGTAGTAGAGCGACACGGGCGACACGTCGTCGCGGTGCTGGGCGGCGAGAAGAATCACCACGTCAGCCCCTTTGAGCTCACGATCCATCTGCTCTTGGTTGCGCACGTCGCCGATTACCGTTATATCGTTGAAAAAATGGCTCGGCAGCAAGTCGATGTTCTTCATCTCATATTTCTCCGGCTCTCCGCGCAGCAGGTCGATGAGCCTGGTGCCGACGAATCCGCTGGCACCGATCATTGCTATTTTCATAAGTTTGCTATAATGAGTTTAATTTGTTGCCAATTATAGATATATGAGTCCCGAAACGAATTGTGACTATTTTTCCGCCAGCTCCTTGAGGCGCTTTCGGTAATCACGCTTCTGTTTCAATTTCTTATAGAAATAGTAAGGCATAAAATATGCTCCGAGAATAGCTGCTGACACAAATTTATTGTAACCCAGCACGTCGTGATAGACGTTGAAGTTAAACCGCAGCATTTCGACCTTGTTTGACGAAATCGACCCCGATCTGACTCGGTAAAGCGCAAGCGGTTCCTGCAGCCCACGTGCCTCGCCGATGTCGCGGATAATGCTTATCCACAGGCACCAGTCCTGGCGCTTACGGATTGACGGCATAAACCGTTTACCTATTTTTTCGGCATCATATATGGCGGTGAGACAACCTATTCCATTGTCACGCAGTATGGTAGCCGGAGTCAGCCGCCGAAGGCACTCCACGTACCCTATGATTTTGCCCGACTCGTCGCAGGTATCGTACGAAGTATAAGTCAGACTATACTCACCTTTCGCCATAAAATCCAGCTGGCGTTCGAGCTTTTTAGGAAACCAGCGGTCATCGCTGTCACAGAACGCGATGAAGCGTCCGCGAGCTTCGGTGATGGAATTGTTGCGGGCAACGCCGGCACCGGAATTGCGCTCAAGCCGCAGGAGCCGGATACGCGGGTCGGCAGCCGCATAGCGATCTATAATCTCGCACGAATCGTCGGAAGAGCAGTCGTCGGTAATGAGCAGCTCCCAGTTGGTGTAAGTCTGCGCCTGAATCGACTCAATCGTCTCCGCGATATATTCCGCGCAGTTATACGAAGGAGTAATAATTGAAACAAGACCAAAATCTCTCATCTTCAGTTAATTTAGATTTTAATCCAATTGTTAGAATAGATATCAGTACGGTGATTGGGCTTGTTGCTCCATTTATTCGGGCACACTATTACATCAGCATTTGAAAGCCAAGCGCCCCACCACGAAAACGAAGAATTTGCAATTAAGCCTCCATGGCAGAGACTCATCAATTGCATATCTCTGAAGCTTGATAGACCTGAATTCCAATCGACATACATAATATTACAGTGTCCAAGGAATTTAGATAATTCAGTTTTACACCAATTAATATCGTTTGAAAAAATCAAGAACCGGGAAAAGTGATGTTCGAGTAATATGGAAATACCTCTTTGGTAATAGTCAAGATTACAAATACCACCAAATGTAGGATGATTTATATAATCGCCTCGCCTGACATGAATGAAAGCTGTTTTATCATCATTTATGAATCGAATCGCATTAAGATTGTTTTCATCGGTAATAGGAGGAAATTCCATAGCAGAAATAACATCTTGCCGATGTTTTTCAAAAAAGCGTGGTGATTGCCAATATCCATCAAAATAAGACTTGTCAGAAACTAAGTCATAATTAAAAATTTCTAAATCTGTATCCCAAACCATCGATTTGCGATTAGGTAATATCCTGCGTCCTAATTGCCATAATCGATAGTGATTCCAAGGCCACGCAGATTTTATGAGATCTTGTATATTGGCATAAGGAAGATTGATATTGAATATTTTGTCTAATTCGAATCCATTATGTAAGGGATATCCATTAAAACACAATTTATTTAACTTAATAATCTCATCAGAAAATTCAGACTGCAAACTGATAGCAAATGCATACTGAAACATCTGATTTCCTAACCCTCCAAGAACATTTACAATCTTCATAAATTTAGGTACAATGGAATTTCGACTTGCAATAAATAGTCTTTTATAAACTTGATTTTGCTAAATTCACCCTTCATAGCATATTACCCTGAAAGGAAACAAGAATATATAAAAGATGGCGATTTATATCGTCTGATGATTTCCTATCTCTTCAATTTTTTAAAGAAGCTACGGGCAATTTGAAATAATCAATTAAATTGCTTAATTGCTTATCATTTTGATTCGCTAATCGATTGGCATGAGTTAAAGCTGCCCCCTTATGAAAATATTGATATAAATCATCAAAACTATCACCAAACGGTTTCGTTTGACCAATAACTCTATGACGGGTGCCGTTTAGTTTCGCCATAATCCAAAACCAGATATCATCTGCGAGTGGACACATTTTTTGAAACAATTCGTATTGAGTTACATCTTCATGAAGTGATTTCGGAGGATAAAGCACGCCTGATACTCCTAACGGCATAATCATATCAGCATACTTGTCCGTATTTGGACCTGCTACCCACGAATTATATGGTAATAACTTTTGTCCTTTTGATTTTGGATATCTGCACTGAGAACAAATTATCGAATTGGGATGATTTTCATGTTCATGTATTAGCTTTCCTATAATATCATTGTAATATATCATATCATCATCGACAGTGATAATTACATCATTTGGGTATTTAAGTAAGGATGGAATTAATTTTTTATATGACCTTAAATCATCGCAGAATAAAAAGCATACGCCAAATTCACGTAACTTTTTAAGATTTTCAGGTAGAGATTTATCGCTATTAGTTTCCTTATCAAGCCATACCACAATTTTATCCGGAGGGTATGTTTGGCGCAGCAAAGATACCAGTGTATAATATAAGACCTTATTTATTCGCCTGCCGTAAGAAGTCAAAGACACTATATATTTCTGACTTTTTTGACGATCAGGTAATTTTCTTGGTTTATGAATGGATAGATCAATAAGCCATTTTCGATAATATCCGATAGCGACATGCTTTAATGCTACTATTTTTGTTTTGAAACTCATCTGATTATTAAATTATTAGGTCGTTTATATACTCTACATAGTCGAATTGATCAATGAATCGCTTTCCTGTAATTGATTGGGTTCCAAATATATTTTGGGTTGTAGAAGCCCTATTATATCCCTTTAGCCAAACTACATTCGGCTCATCAATTTTCTCGCCTGAAAAGATTAATTTATGCTTGAATGGTAGTTGGTTAAATCTCTGAATAACAGTTGCTTTATCCCCCCCTATTTTATCGCACCCGACTCCGAAGTTGGTGAGCATTATAGCCATATTATTTGGGTTGATACGCGCTTTTCGTTCGTTCCATTTCAACAATGCATTGTCAAAATCCGGATAATGCATAAAATGAATGCGTTCTCCATGCACAGCAATCCCGACGGGGTAATTCAACCCTGAATTTTTATCTTCAATAATCTCACCGGCTATAAACTCATCAAAATTTTCCATTGCAGTAAGAAAATCTCCGTTTTCCATATAAAGATTTATGAATGGAGATCGGAATTCAAGACCGAGCCAGTGATAGAGAACACCTCCGGTGCAATTGGAACATATTAACGTAGGGGTATGATTGGTCAGTCTCTTACGGTTGGCTCGATTTATGCAGTCATGCCGCCAGTCGATAAATTTTCTCACTAATGAAGTCATTTCGAGATTAGAGAAATTATTTTTATAAGTAATGAAAGATTCAAATAAGCCAGTGTGGCAAATATTTTAGATGCGATACGGCAATTAGATTTCAGATATGTTTTCAAGTATTTCCGGTATAATGGCTGCAAGGTTAGAAGATATGGATCTGCTTTCGTCTTTGATTTTGCAATACGCATACTGCAAATATTTGCTGCATGCAGAATACCTTTTACCGCCATCGGTTCTAACAGTGGGAAACGAGAAGAAATGAACTTGTAACGTTCGAGATTGCCGTCTATAGCATCAAGATGCCTCGGAGAGAATGTCGAATTAACGATTGAACCCGTCCGTTGTCTGTAAGCGTAAAGCGGTTTGCTTCCAATAGAAATCCTATTACATTTTGCAATTAGTCTATAAGTGGTAAATACATCTTCATGATAACGTCCTACAGGGTAGCGAATACCGGTTGAAAACAGTGACGTACGATAGAGTTTCCGCCATGCTGGAGTATCAATTGCCGTATCGGTAAGAAATGCTTTCATACAATTTTCATTTCCACTCACAACCTTGTCAACAGCTACTCCGCCGGTCGATAATTGCTTGTCGTTTTCATCTACAAATGTCACCTGGCAGACTGACATGGCGGCGTCGTTTTTCTCAATTAGATTATAGAGATATTCTATATAATCTGGTAAGATAAAGTCATCGGAATCAATGAATGTAATAAAATCTCCTTGAGCAACATCGATTCCTGCATTTCGGGCATCCGACAGACCTCCATTCTTTTTATGGATTACTTTTATGCGGTTGTCTTTCTTAGAATATTCATCGCATCGTTCCCCGCTTCCGTCTGTAGAACCGTCGTCAACAAGGATTATCTCTAAATCTCTGTAATGTTGAGATATAACACTATCTACGCATTTGTCAAGAAATGGAAGAACGTTGTATACCGGAATAATGATAGAAATCATAAGTGTTAATGATATTGTACCTTTAATGTCCCCTCTCTCGTCACATTATCTTTAAGCCAATTATAATCGTAGTTTTGTGTTATTGAAATTGGTAAAGGAGTGAACACATAAAGTAAATTAGATACAGTATATTGCCTCCAGATTATTATCGCTGTAATTAATGAACTTACTGTAAGAATTGAAAGTACCAATTTCCGCAACCGGAACAAACTGATTGCGAAAGCCGGCCCCAAAATACATATAGAACATCCAATTCTCCTATTAATCTCCCATAAATCAAAAGTAAAAGCCCAAATCAGTATGATGCACAGAAATAATTTAGAACCCTTATTATATGGCATAAATATTAACCCGATAGAGATAAAGAGATATAATGGAACATTTCTCGCGTATTCCAGCATTGTTCCCCAAAATCCATGGAATATAAATCTTTGAGCATAATCTTCTGCTGTATATGCATTTACCATTTCTTCGCTATAAATTTGATGAGCTAAAAATTGAATTATCTGTGTGGAATGCATCGATATAAAAATGGCACAAATAAATATGGCTGCGTAGAGACCTTTATTGCATCGGTTTGGGATTAAAGGGGCAATTATGCAAAGTCCAATAAGCCAGGCCGTTCCAAAATGGACGATAAAACCAAGTACTAAAAAAAGATAGTCATATTTCGATTTGTCTTCAATGAAATACCGCTTCACAATAAAGTAACATACAAACATCATCGCGAAACCATAGCGAATGGCATAAACAATATCATAAAAAGGGACCATCAAAATAAACATCCAAAATATAAACCATTTACTTCCGCCCTTTATATACCTACAAGTAAGATTATAAAGTTTAAGGGCAAGCCCGTAAGCCGTTGCCATAAAAAGAAGTCGTAAAAATTCAAAACTAAGACCTAATCTCCCGAATATATAATCACATATTAAAAGAACGAAATCCCCTCCACGGTAATATTTAACGAAGGTTTCATCTAAGCTCAATGACTGGATTCTGTAAAAAGTCATAGCATGACGATATGTATCGGCTCTCGGAGGCCATGACAATACTGAAATTAATCCCAAAAATATGCACAGCATTATTTGTGCAGGGACATAGTTATTCTTGCTTTTATGAAGAAGTTTGGGAATCGTTAATATCGGGAAAATTATAAACCCGATTACCAAGGCTCCTAAATCAAAATCTTTTCTTATACGAGGAGTAGAAAACGTTTGATACCCCATATATGTTATGATTGAGAAAGGTTTAACCGAGTTTCCAAGTATATGCCCAATGAATTGTTCAATTTATTAAAAACATTGAGTCTGACCCATTCCAATATAAAGGCAAGAATAAATAGTCCAAAGAAATATAACATGATAATAGCAGCTGTTTCAGGCGTACTTGCTTCATTTTGGAATGCATATATGGTGTTATAAATCTTTCTGCCAAAAAGACCTTCCTGAATCAGATATACGGCAAGCATGGATTTTGCGAAGGAATTCACGAAATGATTGGTGAAATGGAATTTCATTACAAAAAGAAATATACAAATGGAAAAAACGACTACAAACGGATTGTTATAGTAAAAAAATCGCCAAGCATAAGGAGTTATCAGAGCGATTATCACGTAAGAAATCACCCCCCCCAATACTAATTTGTTAATGTTCAGCCTCTTAACTGTGATATAATTACGAATGATATATCCGATACAATAGATAAAAATAAGTTGCATTGTTGTATATCCTTTCGGATTTATTGCATTCTGAAAGATCCAAGATGAGAAGCAATTGATATATACCAAAGCCCCCATTATAAAAAGTAATTGAGATCGGGAGAGCCTTTTGAGTCCGGTATTTATTAATGGAGAAAGAAGCATTAAAAAGAAATAGCAAGTAACATACCAATAAGCCTCTGAGTCTATTGGGAAAAAAGTTGAAACTATAATGGGAACTGATATTGGTTCTTTATAAATCAATAGGGTTGCCAGAAAGGATAGAATTGAATAAAACAGAGTTATTGAGATAATATTGATTATTGATTTCCATTTTAATTTTATCCCGAAATAACCGCTTATCAATGTGAATAAATTCACTCCACCGACAACGAGGCTGTTCAAGAAATAGAAACCTTCAATATTTTTTTGAAAACAGTAAATAAGAATGTGATGAATTACAATCATCGACATTGCTATAATACGAAGCAACTCTATATTACTTTGACGAATGACGGTTCTGTTGTCTGTTATGGTCATTATTGTTCGGGGTTATGGAAATAATTAATTATATCTTCTCAGATGTTTAGAAATAAGTCCTTTAACAGCGACTCGTTCATTAGACGATAATCCCATCATCCAGGTACAGATTATAACGCAGGCAACGGACGTTATCGATAAAATCAGGAAAGATAGTATGTCGGAAATATTATGTGACGGTAATAATAGACATTTAAATAAAAAAGGTACTATTGAACTTGTGACAGTAACACCTAAAACTGGTAGAAACGTAATTGATAAGTATTTTTTAATTGAGAACGCAATCAGAACAGAACTATAATATAGTTTTGATAACCCCGATAAAAAATTAAATATAATATTGAATATGAAGATTACTTGGGGAGAAATACCAAATTTAAGTGCTAAGTAGGATGTTGGCAATATTAGTAACAAAATACCTCCTGAAACAATTTGCATATTTCGAATTCTGCCTGTCGCTGAAATCGCCGAGACTAAAGGGGATCCAAAAAGACAGCTTATAAGACAATCGATCAAAATTAATACTGCAAAAATACTTGTTAGAGGCGGAACTGTTGTCAGCCAAAGTGACAGAATTTCAGATATACTTATTATTAAAGGTAACGCGACAATCCAGACTAAAAAACAAGAAAACTTAAGACCTCTGAAAACCAGTTGTTGCATTTCTTCAATGTGGTTAGAAGCGTATGATTTGGTTATTTGTGGGTTTAACGCCGTCTGAAAATTGTTAGTCACGGCGTTGACCGCATTTAAGATTTGGTCGGCAATTCCTTTAGCGGCATTCAGGACTGGACCGTAGAACAAATTGAGTATTATTCCAAGTCCCTGACCTCTAATAATCCAAGATAAGCTTCCCAAAAGATTCCATCCCGCAAATCGAATCATTTCGGAGAATAACTGGTGCGAAAATAATTTGATATGAAAAGAACACTCTCTAAAGAAATGTTTACAACAACACATATAAAGTATTGCCACTATAATATTCACCCCCAGTACAAACAGACCATAATAAGTAAGCTTTGATGAACCGACTGCATTTAGCGCATAAGCAGATAAAAGTAGTAAGATGGCTTCCAGGACGCTGATGTAAGCGTAAATATCCATTTTCTCATGTGCAATAATTGTCGCATTAAATGGCACTCGCATCACAGCAATACAGAATGAAAGAACAGACGTTTGAAAAACGACGTTTGCACCGACAATGCTTTCCTGGGGTATAACCAGTTTAGAATTCAAAAACCATAATCCTAACGTTTCGGAAATAACAAGTACAATTACACAAATTAAAGAATGGATAGAGATTGACGTGGAAAAAATAGCGGCTAATTTATTTGAATGGACACCAGCCACCCCCATTTCATAATTTAAGAAACGTTGGGTAACGGCCGACATGCTAATATTCAAAAAACCCAGAACGCCAACAATGCCCCCTACAATAGAATATACGCCGTAATTATCCACCCCTAATTCTGATAATACAACACGAGAAGTATATAATGTTACTAACATTATAACTATCATGCGTACATACAAGAACAAGGTGTTTTTGGCAATGCGTTTGTTGTCGGATGCAGACATTGAGTATAACAAAAAGCTGCGGACGCGGACGTGTCTTTGGAATTTAAGACTTTGACTATTACACGAATTTTTATAATTCCGCGCCCACAGTTGTTTTTTATAGTTACAATAGTCGCGTGGTTGCCATGTTGGCAATCACAAATAAATTGAATATTTATTTGTTTTTAGATTGACTGAATTAAGAAATCCCCGTTGTTATTGAGGATGCGCTGGCAGAATTTGATGTGAGTGTAGCCGAGGCTGGAGCATAAGGCGCGGATGTCGGCTATCTCCTCGGCGGGAGTGTCTGTGCCGAAAATTATGGTGCGGAGAGCACGGATGTTGAACGGTACGATACCGGCGCTGTCGATTCGAACCACGCGGCACTCCTTTTCATAGCTCCATGCTGCTGATTTGTGAAAAATCACTTCTACGGCATCCATCCCTTTGCTTCGGTTCCACGATTTTATGTAATTGTACCGTCGGATGTTGTCATCGTAGATAACCTCTTTAGGAAAGCAGAAAGCGTCGAGATCCTGCGAGATGTCAAATTCAAGACATACGCCGTGGTGGGTATCTGCGTAGTGTGCCCACATCAGGTCGATGTTGTTTTCCTTGCTCAGACAGAGAATGCCGAGGTTCTGGTTGGTGTCTTTTATCGCCTGAGTTATCCACTGGCGCCCGCGTTCCGGATGATTCATTAGATCGTTGACAATACTGGCTATCCGGGGAATCGGCATTGTCGGGTTGAGCCCGGCTATGTAGTTCGCCCAGTCGGCTCGCGAGCAGTTGCAGTCGATGGCTGCGAAACATTCTCGCTTATCGTTGAACTCCGTGATGCGCGAGAACTTCAAAGTCCGCTTTTCGAGAGTCAGGCGCAGATTGGCAACTGAGGTATACTTGTAGAGCGGATTCGGAAACTGATTGTTTCGCAGTCCGTAAGCAAGCATATTCTGTCTGTCGATGGTATTAAACGATGTCATGTATTGGTGATGAGGGTGTGATATATATTAGCAACAGGTCAGTAATGGATTCGCAATATTTCAGTCTGATTTTTCAATCCCGTCTGTAGATGTCGCGGGTGTAGACGCGGGGGGCGACGTCGGCAAGGTCTGCGGAGGTGCGGTTGGCGAGGATGGCGCGGGAGAGGCGCTTGAACTCGG
>ERZ779889.358-NODE-358-length-59547-cov-4.549250_pt1 | contig 59547 bp, 60 predicted proteins | sample MGYA00511030_ERZ779889 | MGnify/ENA primary metagenome ERZ779889 (study PRJEB29588, sample SAMEA2160616) | human gut metagenome | biome: human gut; feature: human-associated habitat; material: faeces | place: Denmark | collected 2008/2010 ... | reverse complement strand
TAACGATTCCCTCAGCCGGGGGTCTCCCGATGGACGCGTAAGCGTCCATGACTGTACTCTGTAATAGCTTAAATTATAGCTGAATATTATATCAAACGCTTAATCATATACAATGATAATTAGCTTGGCAAGGTATTTTATCTATTTATTTTCCCTATAATCTTTCAGCCTTCGATTCATCTTATCCGCAGTTTTTATGTCCTTAAAGAATGTGAAAAAGAATGTAAATGCGTATATCACGGCAGAGGTCAGAAGCATCAGCAAAACTCCGCTGACGGTTAGCTCATACCATCCGAAAAAGTACCCGCATATCAGCACCACTGCATTGATATAGACATAGTGCAGTGCGATTCTTACTCTTACCTGATTGGCTGTAAGCTCCGAGCTTGCGTTCATGGCGATGTCCGTGCCCACGGCGCACAAGAAGCCCAGAAGCGGAATCTCCCAAAGGGTGATATATGGCATGGACGCCGAAGCTATCGCCTCGCCGCGGGACAAAAGCGTCACAAGATACCACACCGCACAGGCAATGAGCGTTCCGAAGCTGATGTAGGTGGTAAGCTCGATTATTTTTATAATGTGTTTTTTCAGCATGACGAATATCCCTCCTTAAATTCCAAGATGTTTTTTGAGATTCTGAACGTACTGCCGCGATATTACCGCCTTTTCGCCGTTTAAAAGGATGGCTTCAAACCGCCCTCCGATTGCCGGCGCGAACCGCTCCACCTTGGAAATGTTGAGTATCATGGATTTGGATATTCTTATAAAATCCGTTCCCGCAAAGCGCTCCTCAAGCTCGTAAAGCTTGTATTTCAGCTCGGAAACCTCGCGCTCGCAGTAGGCAAAGACCTTGTTGTCCACCGATTCAAAGTAGTATATTTCGCCTGGGCTTAGCATACGTATCTGCCCCTTGGGGCTGAACCCTGCCAGCTTGGAGCCGTCCGATTTCAGCGCCTGAATAAGCGCCATAATGCGGTCGTCTATTCTGTCTGAGCGGATGATTATTTCATCCTCCCCGCCTGGCGGAGGGCTTTCAATGGTTATTTTCATGCTTAAACGCTCTTTCTTGTTTTAATAATGTTTATGATTACGTATATCCCGATGAGCACAGCGACTGCCGCCGCAAGCCAGATATACATTGCCTTCTGCGTCACCTCGGTTCCGAAGAAGTAAAGCTTGCAGTCCATAGCCTCCATTATCCCGCCGATGACGTCTTCGGGAACTCCAAGCGCGCTCATCTCGTCCAGCACGCCACGCATGGCATGGTTTCTTACAAGCGATGTTCCGTATGTTCCCGGAAGGAAGCTTAAAACCTTTTGCAAGCCCTCACCGAAGTTGGATATGGGCATATATGCTCCGCAGATAAAGCCGTAGCCGGCGCTCACTATCGTGCCGACCGCGCTCATCTGCCCCTCGGTTTTTATGAAGATGTTAGCTATCGAGGAAAGAGCCGTTCCGAAAAGCACCAGAAGCAGGATGTCCAAAAGAAGATACAGGATATCCGCCACGCTCATATACCATCCCACAGACCTGACATAAACAAGGCAGGCCGCCAGAGCTATAAGCAGAACCATGATTGTCGAAACCGCGGTTGCGGCATAGTAGCTGATGGAGAGTGTGGAGCTTTTGACCGGGGCACATCCGAAATCACTACGCGCACCTGTTACCTTGTCCTGTACGCTGAGCATATTCGAGCAGAAGGCAACCGTTATGCAGGAAACCGCTATCAGTGAGGAAAGAAGCTGCCCTGCAACGGTCGCGTCGATAACTCCCTCGGGCAGGGTAAAGCCCTGCGGCATCGAGCTTATAAAGCTGTCCCTGAAAACCTTGCTCAGAAAGGTTGAATACAGAACAAGCAGGATAAGCGGGGTTATCATCGAGGAAAAGACCATGCCCTTGTCCGAAAAGAACATCTTTATATTTCTTATTATAAGCGCTTTTGATTTCATAATCAAGCCGTCCTTTCAAGTTTTTATTGTTGAGCCTTGCGACCGGTCACGGCTAAGAAAACATCATCCATCCTGCCTTTGACGATTTCGTAGTCGCAGAAGACCTCCGGGTGGGAGACTATCAGCCGGGTTGCGGCGGATGTGTCCTCAACTGCTATTCTGATGGAGTCGCCGTCCCGCTCGTAGGGGACGTCAAGTGTGTCTGCCGCTTCGTCGGAACAGCCGTATAGGGTGATGAAATCGCCGGTGTACTTGTTTTTAAGCTCGATGGGCGTGCCCTCGGCGGCGATTTTGCCGCTTTCCAAGATGACAACATAGTCGGCGACTGCGGCTTCCTCCATGTAGTGGGTGGTCAGGAAGACTGTCATATCCTCATTTTTCTGAAGACTTTCTATCGCTGCCCAGACCGCCTTTCTGGTCTGAGGGTCAAGCCCGGTGGTGGGCTCGTCTAAAATCAGGATTTTCGGCTTGTGAAGTATCGCGCGGGCGATATCTATTCTGCGCCGCTGTCCGCCCGAAAGCTTGCCCAAGGGGCGCTTAAGAAGCTCTTTAAGCTCCAAAAGCGAATCAAGCTCGGCGATTCGCCGCTCAAACGCTCTGCCGGTGATACCGTAAAGCGCGGCACGGCATTTTAAATTGTCGATGACCGAAAGCTGCTTATCCAGCATCGAACTTTGGAAGACTATTCCAAGCTCGCTTTTAATATCGTCAAGGCGTTCGCTCAGGTTCTTGCCGTCCACGATTATCTCGCCGGAGTCCTTTTTGAGCTGACCGCAGAGCATTGATATGGTTGTGGATTTTCCCGCGCCGTTCACTCCCAAAAATGCGAACAGTTCGCCCTGTCTGACCCTGAAGCTGAGGTCGTTGACCGCCTTGACGCTTCCGAAGCTTTTGCATAAATGGTTTATCTCAATAATGTTTTCCATCAGACCTGCCCCTCTTTCTTTTCTTTGATTCAAGTATATAACCGCGTGGGTGGTAGTGTCAATCAAAAAACGGTAAGACGGCTGTTTTGGGCGGTAAGATGTAAAGAAAAAGCGCAAGTTGACGCCTTGGCAGGATAACTTTTCATTTTTCTTGCTTTTTCCCACGGAATGTGTTATAATATACAATAGTAAAGTGCCAATAGTATATCCGGCAGATGAAAGGACTGGTTTTTAATGAAACTTATTATTGCGATTATCAACGACGACGATTTCAGAGGCGTTTCCGAGGCTCTTATCAAGGCAGAATTTCAGTCTACGAGGCTTTCATCAACCGGAAGCTTCTTAAAAGCCGGCAATTCCACCCTTCTTATCTGCGTTGAGGATGAGCGGCTGAACGAATGTATAGAAATCATCCACGGACATTGCAAAAAGCGCAGGCAGATGGTGGCTTCGCCCTCGCTCCACGGTTCCTTTGCGGCATACCCGGTGGAGATAACCATCGGCGGTGCAACCGTGTTTGTCACCGACGTTGAGCGGTTTGAAAAGTTCTGATAAAATGAAGCTCTATTCCAAGGACAGCGCCGCTTCCTTAGTGGCGTCGATGGTGCGGCGCGATAAGGTCTGCCGCTCGCTCATATTAGTCGGGGAGAAGGGCGTGGGAAAGCGCACCCTTGCCTCCTATATAGCCATGCAGCTGCTGTGTGAGAGGCAGGACGGCACCCCATGCGGCGAGTGCAAAAACTGCCGTATGGCGCAAAAGAACGCACATCCCGATGTTATATGGATATCTCCGAGCGGAAAATCAGAAAATTTCAGGGTGGATGATCTGCGCCCGGTGGTATCGGATGTCAGCGTTGCCCCGAACGAGGGGCGGCTGAAAATCTACATCATCCCGGGGATAGATAAAGCTCTTGCGGCGGCGCAGAATATCCTTTTAAAGGTCTTCGAGGAGCCGCCCGCACACGTCGCATTCATCATGACCGCCGAGGAGAAGGACAAGGTGCTTGAAACCATCCGCTCCCGCGCGATAGCTATAAATGTGCCCTTGGCGTCCGAAAAGGACTGCATTGCGGCGCTTGCGGATAACGGTATCCCGCAGGATAAGGCTGAGCTTGCCTATGCCGTCTGCGGCGGAAATATAGGCAGGTGTATTGAATACGCCTCTTCGGATGGCGATGAAGCCATCGCCCGGGTAAGAGCCTGCGCTCAGGCTCTTGCAAAAGGGGATGAATACGCCCTTGGAAAAAGCCTATATGAGCCGGACAGGGAATCGGCGCAGAAGCTGATACGTCAGGTCTCCGCCCTTATTTCGGATGCTTGCCTGATAAAGCAGGGCGTAAAGCCGGAATCATGCTTCAAGGATGAGGCTGAGCTTATTGCAGGGCAGGTAAGACTGCGCGGGCTTGTCGCCATGTACGACTGCGCAAGGGAAGCGCTTACAAAGCTTTCGGGCAACTGCTCCGTCTCGCTGACCTGTCAGGATTTTGCCGCGCGTCTGGCGGGGTATCGAGTATAAGGGGCAGGTAAGGCTTGCATAATTATATGACTATGCCGCAGTAACCTTGATAGGTGCGGCGCGCATACGTATCGCATAAAAAGAAAGGAAAAAATAAGTAAAATGATAGAAATAATCGGAGTAAGATTTAAAAGCGTCGGAAAGGTGTACTATTTCTCTCCCGGCGAATATAAGCTTGCCAGCGGCGATAAGGTAATAGTTGAGACTGCCCGCGGCGTCGAGTGCGGTGAAGTGGTTCTGGCAAACAAAATGGTTGAGGAGGACGAGGTTGTAAGCCCATTAAAGCCGGTAATAAGGGTCGCCACCGAGGATGACTTCAAGCAGATAGAGAAAAACGCCGTTAAGGAAAAGGAAGCCTTCGAGATCTGCGAGCGCAAAATCGCGCAGTACAAGCTTAACATGAATCTTGTTGAGGTGGAGTGCACCTTCGACAATTCCAAGCTTTTATTCTACTTCACCTCGGACAACAGGGTCGACTTCCGTGAGCTTGTAAAGGATTTAGCATCCGTCTTCCACACAAGAATAGAGCTGCGGCAGATAGGTGTGCGGGACGAAGCAAAGATGCTGGGCGGTTTAGGCGTGTGCGGCAGGGAGTTCTGCTGTTCAAGCTTTTTGGGCGAGTTCCAGCCGGTATCCATCAGGATGGCGAAGGAGCAGAGCTTATCCTTGAATCCCACCAAGATATCCGGCACCTGCGGCAGGCTTATGTGCTGCTTGAAATATGAGCAGGACGGTTATGAGTATCTTCTGTCGATAACTCCGAAGGTCGGAGCGCTTGTTGAAACGCCATCCGGCAAGGGCACGGTTACCGACGCCAACCTGATATCCGGCAAGCTTCATGTAAGGCTTGCGGGAACTGACGGCGACGCAGTGTTTGACAGGGCGCAGGTCAAGCTTATCAAGGATTCGGTTATCAGGCTGAATCGGGATGAGATCAGCGCGCTTAAGGAATTAGAGAAGAATTGATGTTTTTGGGCTTATTATGATAATGATAACCACAGGGTCGGTGAGGCTTTGTGGTTATTTTTTTGTGCGGGCAATGGTTCGCTTGCCGGGGAGGCGCGTCCTTGCACAAGTGTGGGCAGCGGAGGTCTCCGCGCCTTGCGCGTTGACGACCTTGTCGTCAGGACGCGAATAGCGTCCTGACCTCCGCACGCACGTACTGCGGCGTCTGTAGGAACTGCGATAGAACACTAAGCTATAGGGGCGCGCCGGAGAGAGCACAGCACAATATAGCTCCGCTCAAACCATAAAGAAGACTAAACAAAACTCGGGCGTTTACGCCCAAAAACTGCAAACGACAGTAAACTATTTGCAGGAACTTGTCTGTTTTTCAAACATAACATCAACGATGGAGTAAACGCGGCAGACGGCAAAACAATAGTATGGCAATTACAAACTTTGAGCCGTCTGCTAGGCAAACAAAATAAAAAAGATTACAAATTGGATGCCGTCACCTGCGCGTATTGTAACTGCTTTGTCATTATTTGTAATCGTTCTGTTCTTGAATTTCCGAATAAACATGGTAAAATGTAATTGTAAGATAAATAAAGCGAACAAAAAACTAAAACGTGAGGTGATCGGAATGAATGCAAATGCTCTTAGAATTCTTTCAGCAGTGATAGCCGGAATATTGATAGTCGCAGTCATGGCAGCGTGCGGAGCTGTTGAAAAGCCTGATTCGCTTGCCCCGGACAAGGGCACAGAATCCCCGGTCATCAGCGACACACTTCCTGACAACACACTTCCCGAAACAGAGCCGATTCTTCCGCCCGCCGATATAACCACGGAACCGGAAGATGCTCCACAGCCTGATACTACCCCGGCAACGGAAGCAACCGCTCCGGAAACCACTCCTGAGCAGACCTCATCCGAAGAAAACATTTCAGAGGTTGCAACTACCGCTGAGCCTGAGGAATCGGGCATCAACCGTGAAAAAATCGTCGAGATAGCAACGGCACAGCTCGGCGTTCCGTTTAAGCAGGGCGGTCAAAGCCCGGATGAAGGCTTTGATTCCACCGGCTTTACATACTACTGCGTAAACGAAGCCGGGGCGGAGTTTCCAAGAAGGCTTTCTGACCAGCTCGAAAGCGGAGATATGGTGCCATATTCTGAGCTTAAGCCGGGCGATATAGTCTACTTCTCCGCCGAAGAGGGCGGCGAGGCAAGCTTCTGCGGAGTGTATGTAGGCGGCGGCCTGATAATATACTCCCCCGTGCCGGACGATTTCGTCAAAACCGCAAATATCACAACCAACTACTGGACAACCCACTTTGTAACGGGACTGCGTATCAAGTGATAACGATTATCATACGCAGATAAAGCGGGTGCCGTCAAATAAATTTTGTCTTTTTCATATTTTTTCCTCCATCCATATTAGACAAAAGCAATACAGGGCTTCTCAGATACGGGAAGCCCTTTTGCTTTTCCTGCGTGAAATTTTCCTTGACAACCCGCCAACGATGTGCTATAATCACTAACATAAAACAGGGGAGCTTGTATTACAGGCTGAGAGGAAGCGGATTGACGCTTCGACCCATAACCTGATTCGGATAATGCCGACGTAGGGCGGGCCACCGTAATTTATTTATCGGTGGGCGACTAAAATCGATATTTAAAGCTCCGAATCACCTGCGCGTGTATGAAATCGCACAGATTCGGAGCTTTTTTATTTGCGAAACCGGGTGAGTTTTAAATCTTAAATAATGGAGACGAAAAACTATGCAAAATTCATCAGCAAAGCAGCGCAGAACAACACTTATGCTAACCGAAAGCGCGGTAATGATTGCGCTGGCCTTTATCCTCAGCTTTTTAAAGGTGGTCGATATGCCTTACGGCGGGTCGGTTACGGCGTTTTCAATGCTGCCGATAATCATAATCGCTTATCGCTACAGCACCGGCTGGGGTCTTGCCGCCGGGTTCGCGTTCAGCCTTTTGCAGATGCTTATGGGACTTTCAAGCCTTTCCTATGCCACAAGCGCCGCCGCGGCTGTTGCAATCATCCTGCTTGATTACATTGTGGCGTTTACGGTCATGGGCTTGGGCGGAGTATTCCGCAGGGTGATAAAGGACCAAGGCTCGGCGATGGCAGTGGGAGCGCTTTTAGCCTGTGTTCTTAGGTATATCTGCCACGTTGTCAGCGGATGCACCGTATGGGCGGGCGTTTCTATTCCAACCTCGGATGGTCTTATCTACTCGATGGGCTACAACGCCACCTACATGATCCCGGAGACGCTTATGACAATTGTCGGAGCTTACTATGTCGGAAGCCTGTTCACCATAACCGAGGCTAAAATCGTCCGCAGACCGGCTTCCGGCAATAAGAACGCGTTCAGTGTTATTGCCGCTCTGCCTGTGGTTTTGGCAGTAGTGGTGTCCGCCGCGTTCATCTTCGGCATGATGCAGAACCCCGACGATGGCTCGTTCGATATCTCCGCCATCTCCGGCTACGGCATTAACAGCTGGGTGCCGGTAATAGTCAGCATGATTCTGGGCGTGGTGATATCTATAGCGGTTGCCGTTTACGGCAAGGTTAAGAGGAGCACGAAGTAATCGCTGCTCGTAGATATGAGAAAATCCCCGCGAAGCTCAGCTTTGCGGGGGATTTTTGCGGCTGGAGTTGATGGATTTAAGAGCGGCTTCGGGTTGTTGGTTCTTCTTTCGAGGCTTATTATGTGGTGGGTTTCCGACCGGCGCGCCCTTATAGTTCTGTGTTCTATCGCAGTTCCTTGGAAACCATGCCGAGTGCGGGCGGAGGTCTGGACGGCACGGTCGTCCATGCGCAGAACGCGTAGACCTCTGCTGCCTCGGACTGTTTGGGGTGCGCCTATTGCTGTGCGAAACGCTTGATACTGTTTACTCTTGACGAATCTCTGAATAAGTAGTATCATAGAAGCGCTTTACAAAAATCGAAAGGCTGTTTTTAATGTTCACAATCGCTCTGTCAAACGTTTTACTCACACTTTTTTACGCGCTTCCCGGCTTTGCGCTGTGCAAATCGAAAAAGGCGACTGCCAAGCACCTGCCCACACTTTCGGCAGTGCTGGTTTACATCTGCTCGCCCTGCATGATAATAAGCGCGTTTCTGGGGCTTGATTACCGCCCCGAGGATTTCAAGCGGATGGGCATTTTCTTTGTGATTACCCTTGCGCTCCAGGCGGCGTTCATGTTGATTCTTCGCCTGATTTTCTCGAAAAATTTTTCGGACAGCAAGTACCGTATGCTCACCATCGGCTCGGTTATGGGAAACGTCGGCTTTTTCGGGCTTCCTATCATCCGTGCGATGCTTCCTGAAAGCCCGGAGGCGGCTTGCTATTCCGCCGTATACGTCCTGTCAATGAATATGCTGGTCTTCACCGCCGGCGTCTTCTGCCTTACTGGGGATAAGAAGTTTATGTCGGTGAAGAACGCCATCATCAACCCAAGCTCGCTTGCGGCGGTGGTCGCCATCCCGCTGTATATATCGGGTGCCGGAAGATTTCTTTGCGAATCAGGGCTTGAAATTGCGGTGAATGCCGTTGACCTTGTGGGAAAGATGACAACCCCGCTGTGCATGATAATCTTGGGAATACGCCTTGCCGAGGTGGACTTCAAATCGCTTTTTATGCGACCCTTCGTCTACCTTACCTGCGCCTGCAAGCTGTTGATTTATCCTCTTTTCTGCTACGGTGCGGTGTATTTTCTGCCGCTTGACGCGGCTTTCAAGGCGAGCATTCTGATACTGTCCTCGGTGCCGTGCGCGTCCATCATCCTCAACCTCGCCGAGATGCACAAAAGTGAGACCGAGCTTGCCGCCAACAGCGTACTGCTTTCTACGCTGATGTGCTTTATTACGATTCCTTTGCTGGCACTGCTTATATAGCGCATATAGGTTGACAAAAAGGTCCTGCCCGCAAAGGCAAGACCTTTTTGCATAATGAAAAAGCTTAAGGTGTTATAGCGTCATGATATTGTTTTTGATGGAAGACATCCTCCCAGGCGAATATAGTGGGCTTATTATTCGTTGGGCAGAAACAGATTAACGGTATAGCTGCCCTTGCCAAGTATATACATGGCGGCTAAAATCATATATGCCACAATGCCGCAGTGTCCGCTTATTATATATCCTGTTTTGCTCGAGCGATTGTCGCTGACGAATTCGATGATTTTGTTTTCGGTGAATAAAAGCAGAAGCTCGTTAAGACGCGAAAGCTCGATACCTGCTTTATCTATGATTTCCTGCTTGGGTATAGGATGGTCGCAGGAAAGCGAAAGAATCAGTTTCTGCCCATCCTCACTGCAAAGCGCGTTCATCAGCTCGACAGTAGCCGAATCCGACGGCGAAAGGCTTTTTATCAGAGATGATTTTACAACGCAGGCTATGCCCTCGTCATCCCAAATCTTTGTGCCGAACGGTCTTATGATTCTGAGATTGCCCCCGCGCTTGCTTTCCTCCTGAATCTTCTGATTTCCTGTTTCCGCGAAGTATATGCCCTTCCACATCTTCCATAAGTCTTCGCCAAGCTCTTGGAGAAGACTATTATTATAGCGTTCGCTGTTGGCAGTCGCCCAGATGAATTCCGTTCCGAGCTGCTCGATCTTGCCTGCAACGGCTTCTATATCGCCGTCGGATTCGGTTTCGAGCAGAACGTCCGTGGAAACCTTGTATACGTCGCTGATGGCTTTAAGATTGAAGCAGTCGGGCAGACAGTCGCCCGCCTCCCATTTTGAAATAGCCTGCGGAGATACGCACAACATTTGCGCAACCTCCTCCTGAGTCATGCCGAGTCTTTTTCTGTGATTGCGAAGCTTTTCGCCGAATATTTTCTGATCCAACATATATTAGTCCTCCTTATTTTTCGGGACGGCCATCCTGTGATTACATCATATCACGGAAAAATTCAACTTGCAATAGTATTTTTGTTGAGTTTTGTTCGAGAAATTCTACCTGAGGTTGAATTGCTGCTGTTTCGCAGACATCATGCATTAATAAGTAAAAGGCCTTGCCCATAAAAGCGATACTCATATAGAAGAATGCCCAAAAGCAGCTTTTTAACTGCTTTCGGGCATGGTTTTTGTTGCTTGTTTAGTTACGTAAATTACAATTTGTAAAACTATTCAAGCCATTGAATAAATGCTGTTTTATCTGTACTATTATATCCTGCATTGCTATAAAAATTAAGTGTTGCTTCTTCCTTTGAACCAGTAAGTAACATCATTTTATAGCAATTTGCTTTTTGTGCTATTTCTTTAGCATAATTAAGGCATTCTGTTGCGTATCCTTTTCCACGATATTCTGTATGCGTAACAACATTTTCAACAAATGCATATGGTCTGATATTTCTTGTTAAGTTTGGAATAATCACACAGACACAAGAGAAACAATTTTGCCATCTATATTATTAACGATAATATGATGATTCTCATCTTTGATAATACTGTTCCAAGTTCTTCTTAAATGCTCTGTCATTTCTGGAATAGACTTCTCATGCAAGCATAAATACAATTGCAATAATTCATTTAAGTCGTTTTCAGCAACCTCTCTAACCATATGACACCTCACTAAATCCCGATTTATCTTAGTAAAACTATACAGCAAAAAAGCCGTTATGTCAACAAAACGCCATAGTATTTTGGACTTACAAGCAAAATACTATGGCTGATTTTCCTATATGAGTACTTTCTTAGCTTTTATCAAACATATTCGGGATTCCCGAAAGCTAAACCTCCTCAACGCAATCGCACTTAGCAATAGTATCAATCGAGCCGTCCGGGTTATATTTAAACTCCGCCACACAGACGCTTCTGTGGAACAGGCTTCCGCCTTCAAGCTGGGCTGTGTGGTAGAACAGATATGATTTTCCCTTGAAATCGGCGATTCCGGCGTGATTAGTGAACGTTCCACCCTCCTCGGTCATAAGCACTCCGCCGTAGACCCAAGGACCTGTGGGGGACGTCGATGTTGAATAGGCAAGATGTTCGCTTCCCTTGCCCTCGCCGAACGCGGAGTAGACCATATAATAAATGCCGTTGCGCTTGTAGAACCAAGGACCCTCGGCATAGGTGGTGCCGGTCATGTGTCCGCCCTTAGCGAAGGATTCTATTGTCATTGGGATTTTTTGCACTCCGACGCTCTCGTCATAGGAAACCATGTCTTCGTTGAGAAGGACATATCTAAGCTCGGGGTTGCCGAAGTAGAGGTACGCCTGACCGTCGTCATCAATAAAAACGGTAGGGTCGATATCGTTCCAATCGCCCTCGTCTACAAGCGGGTGACCGATGTCGGTAAAAGGACCTGTCGGGCTTTCTGATACACCCACGGCTATTGCCATGCCGCCGTTTTTCTTGTGAACCGGGCAGTAGAGGTAGAATTTGCCGCCGCGCTCAACGCACTGTGGCGCCCATGCTCTGTCCTGAGCCCAAGGGATATCCTTTGTAAGGGAGAAGACTGCGCCGTGATCTTCCCAGTCCACCATGTTTTTGGTGGAGAAGCAGTGCCAGTCGAACATGGTGTAGAAGTCGTTTATCAGGGTGTTTTCATCGTGAGAGGTGTATAGATAGAGGGTGTCGCCGTAAACCATCGGCGCAGGGTCGGCGGTGTAGACAGAGGTTATTATGGGATTGGGGCGGGTGCGCTTTGTGTTGTTCATATCGTTTATGTTCCTTTCAATATTGATGGTTAATTAGTATTATGATTATAGCAGACCGCGGCAGGAATTGCAATTGTTTTTCGCGGGAACTTATTTGACTTATCCTAAGAATTGGCGTATAATACTGTAAACTTTTAGATTGGACGCAAGCGGGGATATCGCGCAGGAATCCCGGAAAAACCTGTGCAAGTGGGGACAGGACTTTTTTAAGCCATGCAGGTATAATATAATCACGCAAGGAGGAAAGATGTCTATGTCTATAGAGCTTATTCAGCGTGCCATCTGCTATATGGAGGAGCATATTCTATAGGATATTAACTACGCGAGGTTTCGAAGTATGGTGTGCGCCCGAAATTTGCGGCAGGGCGGTTTCTATAGCCTTGGTCAGGGCGCACACTCTGACCAAACTGCGGCATACAGCCAATTACGGCACATGGCTCTTGAAAATCCGTGTATCATAAGGTATAATGGCATATAGAATAGTAAATCAGCAGGGAGAAATCATGAAATCCGTTTACATCTGCAAAATCCCAAGCATAGAAGAAATGAACACAAAATGGGACTATGAAATAGCTCACAGCGGCGAAGACAGGGGCAACTGGATCATCTGGAAGAAAGAGAACATCTCGCGGTTTAAGCGTGGGGAGATTATTCCGTATTATGGGATTCTCGGCGGGGATATTATCTGCGAAGCAACAGCGAATATCTCCCCAAATGCGGTTCAGAACAGTGGTGGACTTGTAGGAGATACCACCGCCTACCTATCCGCTTTCAGGACGATACCCGAATATCAGGGCAGAGGGTATTTTTCGGCATTGTTCAGGTACATGGTCAATGATTTAAAGGATAGAGGATACACAAAGCTGACGCTGGGTGTAGAGCCAACAGAAGAGAAAAACAGGCAGATATACAGTCATTACGGCTTTACAGAATACATCAAATCGTCGACCGAGACTTATCCCGACGGAACGGTTATAGATGTGGATTACTTTGCGAAAGGTATCTGAGATGATTTCCGATTTTTGGGATCGGCGGGATGGAATACAAAATCAAAAAAGAAAGGTCTGATATCATGAGAATTTACTGCATATGGGAGCATAACGGCGGAGACAGCATAATATATTCCCGTGATTTCATCGGTGCATACGCAAGAGGAGCTTCCAAGGAAGAAGCTCTTATAAAAATTCCGGCTGAAATGCGCTCGTATCTTAGCTGGGCAGGGAAGCCTGTGCCGGACTGCCTTGAAGCCGAAATCGTTCAGGAAAAGCCATCGGAGCTTAACGTTTGCGACGCTGATTCCGATGTTATATTCGACTCTGAAAGAGAGCCGCTCGGCGCATCCGAATATGCCGAACTGAAAGCGCTGGCAATGAAATCCGCACGCGATTTTCTGGCGCTTTACAACGCCATCCCTGACAAAAACAAAAGCGCGCTTCCGGCAAGAAAGACCTTTTACGGCGACATCCCCCGCACAGCGTTTGAGATGTACGAGCACACCAAGAACGTCAACGACTACTACTTCGGCGAAATAGACGTTCCCGCCGACAACGAGGGGGATATCGTGCAGTGCCGCCAAAAAGGCTTTGAGCTTCTGGAAGGTCAGCCGGACTTTCTGGATAAGGGAGTTATAGTCGGAAGCTATGACGAGGAATGGTCTTTAAGAAAGGTTCTGCGCAGATTCATCTGGCACGACAGAATCCACGCCAAGGCGATGTATAGAATGGCTATAAAGACATTTGGTGAGGGTGCTGTGCCGGATGTCTTCCGTTTTGGGTTCTGATTTGTTTCTTATTTTGAGGGCTGCGGCTCTTTTCTTGATTTTGCGAGGAACAATATTTTGGTAATATAAGAAGCAGTAAATAAATCCGCTTGACAAGCATATAATAATATGGTACAATATATTGTACAATAAAGTGTACGAAAGGAGCATTATATATGCTTGCGGTAAATTATTCAACAATCAGAGAGAATCTTAAAACCTACTGCGACCGTGTTACTGACAACAACGAAACCGTTATAGTAACGCGCAAGGGCGAAAAAAACGTTGTTATTATCAGCCTCGACGAGTGGAATTCCCTTCAAAAGGCGGCTCGCAACGCCGAGTATCTCGGCAAATTAGACCGCGCCATAGCCGATATAAAAGCCGGCAGGGTGGTTGTCAAGAGTATTGAGGAATTAGAGGCTATGGAAAATGAATAACCTCACATTTGCGCCCGTCGCTTGGGACGAGTACCTCTATTGGCAGACTCAGGACAAAAAGACTCTGCGTCGCATCAATCAGCTTTTAAAGGATATTCAGCGTTCAAGCTTTGATGGTATCGGAAAGCCCGAGCCGCTTAAAAATCGGGATGGCTGTTGGAGCAGGCGGATCGACGAAAAGAACAGGCTTGTTTATACTGTGGGCGGTGACAATGACATTATGATAGTGTCGCTGAGAGGTCACTACGAAGATTGATTTTTGCAGTCAGCAGGGGTCTTGCAAAATCCATCGGCATGGTGTATAATATATTGTGATATATTGCGGGAGGATAGGTGTGTTGCCATGAAAATCCCGTCAGTGGGATGGCATCCCATATAACTCACAAAAAAGGAGAAAAACCATGCAGATTATAGAGAACAAGACCTTTGACGCCGAGCGCGCTCTTTATGGCATTAAGGGAGTGACGGCGATAAAATGCTCCTTTGACGGACCTGCCGACGGCGAAAGCGCCTTCAAGGAGGGCGCCGACATTGCCGTGCGCGATTGCTATTTCAACCTGCGCTACCCCTTCTGGCATGACCACGGTCTGAAAATTGCCGATTCCGAGATGACCCCCAACTGCCGCGCCGCCCTTTGGTATTCCGACGGAATCGAGATTACAAACACCCAAATGCACGGCATAAAGGCTTTGAGAGAGTGTAAGGATATCTCAATCCGCAATTGCGACATCATCTCGCCGGAGTTTGGTTGGTCATCTTCAAATATTAGGATGGAGGACACCTCAGCCGTCAGCGAATATTTCATGATGCGCGCGGGGGATATCACCCTGAAAAAGGTGCATTTCACCGGAAAGTACTCCTTCCAGTACGTCAAAAACGCCGTATTTGAAAACTGCTTCTTCGACACCAAGGATGCTTTCTGGCACGGCGAGAATATGACGGTCAGAAACAGTGTTATCAAGGGCGAATATCTGGCATGGTACTCGGACGGCTTGACGCTCGAAAACTGCAAGATTATCGGCACTCAGCCGTTCTGCTACTGCAAGAACCTCAGACTCATCAACTGCGAAATGATTGACTGCGATTTGGCGTTTGAAAAGTCGGAGGTCGAGGCGGAAATCACTACGCCGGTTATAAGCATTAAGAATCCCAAGTCGGGAAGGATTACCGTGCCCGAGGTCGGGGAGATTATCCGGGATGACCCCGATTCCATGGGGGAGATTGTTGTTACTCAGGGATAGCTTATGATTCGGAAGCAGAACAGGAGAATTAAAATGCAGATAGTACCGACAATAAATTTCGGCGGTAATTGCCGCGAAGCAATTCATATGTATGAAAAAGCCTTCAGCGGAAAAATCAGCTGTCTGATTACATATGAGCAAGCCAACGACCCTGCGTTCAATCCATTGCTCAAGGAAAATCAAAGGGACTATGTATATCATTCCGAGCTCGTGCTGAACGACCAAAAAATCATCATGAGCGACCATGTGGATATCGAATTTACAACCTGCTATTCAAACTTCCTCACCGTTATGTTTGACACCAAGGAGGAGGTCATGCGGGCGTATGAAATCATGAAGGACGGCAGTAAGACGATATATCCGATTGGTGCCACCGCCTACAGCTCCTGCCGTGTGGGCTTTGTCGATAAATTCGGTATTCGTTGGGGACTTATGACAGAGCAGACGGAGCGGTAAGTTAATCTTCATAATAAATTAAGAGAGCGCGGCTGATAGCTTCGCTCTCTTTCAATTTATAGCAGGATTATTTACTTAGAATCCATCGGCGACCACATCACATGGCACTTGGCGTCGCAAGCCGCCGCTTGTAGCGCAGGTACTCTCCGCATATACATTTTATAGCATGGATACTTCCTTCATATGCTTCTTATAGCAGAGGTATTTCCCTACGCACACAAATCCCGATTCCTCTAAGATTTCCTGTCCCTCATCCTCGCAGAAGAATGTCATGTATTTTCCCCCGCGAGCCTTTGCGTCGGTCAGCGCGGCGTTTATCAGCTTGCGGAACAGCTCGGGATTGTAAACGCCGTCCCTGAAGTCTATGCCAAAGACCTCGAACCAGTCGTCGTCGGCGTTGGTGTAGTATATGGCCCCTGTCGGTTCGCCGCCGGAGAATCCCGCAAAGATTGTCCAGTTGGAAAAGGCATCGTATATCCTATCCGAGTTCCAATACATATCCGCCTCCGCCCGGGCGTGAATCTCTCTGAAAATCGTGTAGTTTTCCTTTGTAATCGGGATGATATCGCCGCCCACCAGTGCAGGCTCGAGATTATCCAGAAAAGCAGTGTTGTTGTAATCCGATTCAATACATTCAAAGCCGTTAGCCGACAGATAGCCGACGGCGGCAGTGTTCTCGGCGGGATATCCTAAATACAAATCGTAGCCCGGAAATTTGGCCTCGGCAAAGTCCAGAAATTCCCGCAAGGCCTCTTCAGTGGCCGTTCTGACGTTGAAGGCGGCGGTTGATAAATACCTATCCTCGGGAATCCAATAATAGTGAATCCAGCCCTCCACGGTGCCGCTTAGCTCAAACAGCAGAATCTCCTCAGTATCGTCCGAAAATGCCTGCTTGGCGCGCTCAATGAACATTTCCTTGGTCTTGATACCGTCGTTGTAGGTCGGATAACCCGACTTTGACGACTCTAAGGCGAGGGTGTATGCGAAATCTATATATTTTTCAAACTCCTGTTCTGTGCATTTTCTCAGCATGGTATGTCTCCTGTAAGCTTTAATCTGCCTGTGCAGAACTGTTATTCTGCCGCTCTATCCGGGCAATCTCAGACTATCTCATTCATCAGCCCGCACGCCTTAGTGCAGTCCTCAAGCTGTAATCCCTTAAGCGCGTCGACAAATACAAGATGCCTTTTTATTTCATTATCGGATGAATAATTGTCTCCAAAACAATCATCCAGTATAGCGTACTTCTTTATTTCGGGATGGTCACGAAGATACGCTTTTATCTCGTCCGTCCGCTTTTCATACTTGGCTTCGCAGGCAGTCACATCGGCTATGGCAACGTTATAGCGGGATAGTGTTTCGGTGAGCATATTCCAGTTATCCCGAAGCATATTATTTGACCTTTCGCAGTCCCTGCTTCCAAAGCGCCAGTCGGATATTACAACAACCTGCGCATTGCATCTATGTACTAAATCCGCGAGCTGCTTGACAGCCTCGGGGATAAGCTCCTGATAATACAAATCGGGATTAAAGACGTTCAGAACGCCGTCAATATCCAAAAAGACGGTGAAGGGATTTTGTTTGATTTTTTCCTCCGCTATCGTGAGAATATCACAACACCATTTTTCGGTGGCAGCAACATCCGTGCAGAGGTCGTATATTATGCTTTCGCCCTCCTTAAGTGCCCGCTCGTATTGCTCCTTAGAAAGATCCCCACAGTTATATGCGGCGTCCAGCTCGTCCCTGTCTTCGATAACGACATCTCCGCTCGGCGTAAACGTGACATCTAAATACTCATCCATAAACGCGACAACGCCGTCGTCGTCAATCAGCACGCTGTCAATCACATCGACATACCACGCCGACACGCGCCTGTCGCGAGTGAACATTGCCGTGATGGAGCGTTTTTGCCCGTCCGGTATCAGGGTAAGCCAGCACATTCCATTTCCGCTAACCGGGGATTTGCCCGCCTTCGGGAAGAAATCCCAATAATAATACTCGCCGTCGGTCAGGTAATTTATTGCCGCCCAGCCGGTGAATATATCGTTCTCCATACGCATTTGATGATATGGGAAGTATTGAAAGCCCCATTTTAGCTCCCTTGTAAGACGCTTTTTAGTCATGCTTGTCATTGCTCCACCCTCCTGCTAAAAACACTGTCAATATCGCTTAAATTCATTTCTGAAATATTCATGTCCTGCTCCTGTTTATAAACTATAAATTTGAAGTAAAAAAGCACCCGCCCGATTGGCTTACTGCAAATGCAATCCTCTTAAAACTATGTAGTTACAATAACAAATAAACAGTAATCTGCATTTTCATTTCCTGACCCGTTCCAATATCCAAGATGTAACCGGTCTGAAAACAAGATAAATCCCATACCCAATCACTCCGCCGACTGTATTTGTGATTAAATCGGTGATATCCGCTGAGCGAAAACCGTCAATGAGCGGCTGAAGCAGTTCAATGCCCAAGCTCATCAAAAAGCAGAACAGCACAGTCTTTAAGAATCCGGCATGAGGGGAGCACGTCATGGGATAAAGAAAGCCGAACGGCACTGTCATAATTACATTAAGCAAAACCTGCCTGATAAAATCTCCCCGACCGGATAAAACATCAATGAACGGAACCATATTCATAAAATCGTATGGATGATTCAGAATGAACGGCAGAGAGGTTATCACCGGCATAAGTGTAACGAGAGCCACGAGGGAGAGATATACGTAGAAAAGCGTTCTGACGAGCAGTATATCCCTGCCTTTTTGCTTCCACTTTTTGTATAGAACAAAAGTGTATATAAGAGCCAATGCTATAAAATCTATCAGATATTTCATAATATTCCTTTAATCCTTTCAAAAATCTTGATTTATTGCTGTCAATAATTGCCCGACAATCAAACTATATCACATATCCCATCCAATGTCAAACAACCCCGCCGCAAAGCCGAATTGAGCGATTTAGCCTTGCAGCGGGGTGAGGGGACGGGATAATCACCAAAAACTATTTCTTCAAATTCCCATTAGCAGGATTCTCAATAACCCTGCCGTCCTTGGTGAAGCGCGAGCCGTGGCAGGGGCAGTCCCATGTGTGCTCCACAGGGTTCCATTTCAGCGCACAGCCCAGATGGGGGCATCTTTTCGCAGTCGGCGTAAGAAGATTCACCACCGCCTCGAAGCCGTTCGCTAAAAGCTGGGGCTTTAAAATGCTCCTTGACGGCGAAAACAGCCCGGCATACTTGCTTTTCCCGCCAGATACCATCGTGCTGAGCATAAGTGCGGATAGCATTGAGCCGGTCATGCCCCACTTGTTGAAGCCAGTGGCGGTGTAAAGCCCGGCTGTGCTCTGCGAATATCTTCCGACATACGGCATTGCATCCAGGCTCATGCAGTCCTGCGCCGCCCAGTGGCAGACCTCCTGCGCCTGCGGGTACTTCTCACCAGCAATGCGCCGAAGCTCGGCATAGCTTCCGCCCTGCTTGCCGGTTCTATGCGACCCTCCGCCCAGCAAAAGATAATCCCGATAATTTCTAAAAGACAGCCCCGACTTGTTCTCATCCAGATACATACCATTAACGTCGGCAGCGTTTTTCAGGGCTATCACGTAGGAGCGGTGCTGGTAGAGCTTTAAGAAGTAGCTTCCGTGCTTGTTTATAAAAGGAAAGTGCGTACAGACTATAACCTTGTCCGCGCGTATCTTTCCTTTTTCGGTGACGGCGGTTTTGCCGCGCATCTCCCTAACGAAGGTGTTTTCATAGATGTTCAAATCTTTTGCGATATGAGCGACGAATTGAAGGGGATTAAACTGCGCCTGATTTTTCACCTTCACCGCGCACTCGGTATATATCGGCAGGGGAAGCTGGGCGGCGTACTCCGCCTTGCAGCCGATGGTCTTCATGGCTTCAAGCTCCCGCTCGATTTTGTCGGGGCTGGTAGCTGTGTAGACGTAGTTGTCCTTTCGCTCAAAGCTGCAGTCGGCATCCTGCGCCAGAGCACAAAGCTTCTCAAAAGCTTCCTTGTTGGCAAGGTAGTACCCCTGCGCCGCGTTTCTGCCGAGGGATTTTAAAAGCTTATCATAGATAAGCCCATGCTGATAGGTGATTTTGGCGGTGGTGTTGCCGGTGGTTCCGCCGCAAATCCTGTCCTTTTCGACTAAGATGTAATTCGTTCCCTGCTTTTCAAGGAGATACGCCGTCAGGATTCCTGCCATGCCTCCGCCTATTATAAGCACGTCGCACTTTTTGTCCCCCTCAAGCCGCTTGAAGCTCGGCATAGAGGAAGTTTCCCGCCAGATAGATGACATTTTCAGCCCACCCTTTCAATATGTCTTTATAAGGATTATTGTGCCATGATTTGGGCGGGATATTCGTTTTCAGCGCAAAAAGCCCCATGCTAATGTATTCAGCATGGGGAAATGTGAATGTTGGGATGTTTAAATATGGAAATGTCTCAAGCCTTTCTTATGGGATGCCGAATCACGGTTTTAAGCCCTTCCGGCTTAGCCCTCCTCGGGTCGGAAAGATATATCTCATGATGTCTGCGCTCGTTCGAAAAATCGTTGACATAGCCGTTTTGGGCGATGAAATCATCCATCAGTGCAATGGTTGCAGGCTCGCTGTCGTAGCTGCCTATATGCATGATTTGCACGCACAATCCCTCTTCAAGCGTGAGAAATTCAGCTGCGGAAAAATCCTTTCCTTTTTTCTTCTGAGCGGTCTCAACTGCCCAGTCAAAGTCAGTCTTGGTGACAAAATCCGGCAGTCGAATCACCGATATCCACTCAAAGCCGGACTTGTCGGAGTAGTCAATAGCTCCGCCGCCGTGCTGTCTCCAAAAGCCCTCCAACGGCGGGACTACATAGTCAAAATACCCCTCGATTCGCTTGTCGCCGAGCTTGCTCATCTTAATCGTGAAGGAAAGGGCGTAGAGCGTTTCGATGGCGCGCTTATATGCTCCGCCCTCGGCATTGGGGTCGCCCTCGCCGCGAACGGCTACGAAGTTCATCTTGGGTATCGTCACTATCGACGGCTTTTTGCTTGGCAGATAGAATTCCTTGTATTCCTTTTTGTAATCGAACGGCATGGCGTTATCCTTTCTTGGTCGGGTCGTCCTCTCTCCTGAAAAAGTATTTTCGCTCAGGGGAGTATTTTTTTGATGTGATGTGAATTGCAAGCTCCTCGGTCGAGCTTATCCCGGCAACGCTCACCGCAGCCCAGCAGTAGGGAATAGCCGCAGGGGTGGTGATGACATACGCGATAATGAATACCATCAGTCCGGTAAGCTTGTTGAGATATGTGTGCACAGCGGCAAATCTTCCGAATTTAAGGTATGCACAGAGGTAGGAAAGCGCGCGTATCCCAAGAACAGTGTAAAGGGTGTACCAGATGGCATCAGGCAGAACCTCAGTAAGGGTGGGGAATATCCTTATTGCAAGACAGCTGTAAAAGGTAAGGTCGGATATGCTGTCAAGCCGCGCTCCAAGCTCACTTTCAGTGTTGGTTTTTCTGGCGATGAAGCCATCCAGCACGTCGGTAACGCCGGTAAGGGTATATATTATGTAGAATACCGCTGTAAACGGAGTTACAAGCAACAGCACCGCCGAGCCGATTATCCGCGCGATGGTCAGCAGGTTTGGCAATGTTAAGATTTTTGGCGTATTGTTTGTGTTTTTATTTTTCATTCAGTCAACTTCCAATATAGTCAATAAGCGGGGAAACGGCTTACTAAGCCTTTCACCATAGCTTACATTGTACACTCTTTCCCGAAAAAAGTCAATAACACTGCGCTGATACGCAAAAAGCAGGCGGTGAAACGCATATTTCACTGCCTGTTATGATATTCTTATCCTGTTATTTTGCGTCTATCCGCAGTTCTTCTCTATGTACCCCTTTACCTCGTTCGGCGCTATGCCCAAGGCAAAGCCTAGCTCGCCGTATAGGATATCCTGAGCCATCTTAAAATACTTTGAATCCACCGCCGGAAGATTCTTTTTCAGCGGTATAAGCTCGCGCTGCTTCTCGAAGATGTGACGGATTACTTTTATCAGCTTTTCACATTCATATGTACGAACAAGCTCCTTATAGAACGCAGCCGCAAGCTTAGCATCCCTTGGTACATCCAGCTCAGAGCTTATGTCTTTTATGTGCTTAACAAGCTCTTGCGCGCGCTCCTTTGTTATCACCCTGCGCATTATTATGGTAGAGTCGGTCGGAGTGTATATTTTTCCGCTCTTGTAAACCGGCACAAGGGTATAGTACTCCTTTTCTTTGTCCAATCCTGTTATATCCGTCCTGCCTATGCTTTCTATTCTGCAAACTCCTTCGCTGCCATAAACAACGTACTCGTTAACGCAAAACATATTTCCCCTTCTGTTCTTATAATATCTTTTATATAAGACATTATAACACTTTTTTAATGAAAATGTAAGGGGTGATTCCATGTTTCTCACAAAATCGCCGTTTTAACAATATACTTCAAGATGTTTTTGTTGAAACTGCATAATACTAATTTTGGTCTAAAGTGAAGCCAAAAAAACGGGAAATCAGCATTGTACCCGCTTTTTGGGACACTTTTTAACGCAGAATAAGTATTACTATTATTTGCTTAAGTTACCGTGTTTTCCTTTAAAATCCGACCTGTAATAAACGCCGACGCATTTTCAAGGGTTGTCTTAGCGATTGCTTCCAGCGCCTCGGCCGTCAGAAAGCCCTGATGTGATGTTACAATGACATTCGGGAAGGATAAAAGCCTTGCAGTTACCGAGCTTTCAAGTATATCATCCTCGCGGTTTTCAAAGACGTTCGGGGTCTCCTCCTCGTAGACGTCCAAGCCCACTCCGCTGAACTTATGGGAGCGGATGCCTTTGATTAAATCCTCAGTGCTGATGAGCGCCCCGCGTGATGTGTTTACAAGTATCACCCCAGGCTTCATTCTGTTTATGGCTTCAAGGTTAATCATGTGATAGCTCTCCTCGGTAAGCGGGCAGTGGAGCGAGATAAGGTCGCTCTTTTGGTAAAGCTCGTCCCGCGTGACATATTCGATATAGTCTATGTCGGTTCGGGGGTACTTGTCATACGCGATAACCCTCATTCCCAAGCCGCTGCAGATTTTTGCCATAGCTGCGCCGATTCTGCCGGTGCCGACGATTCCTGCGGTCTTGCCGCTGAAGTTAAAGCCGGTCAAGCCCGCAAGGCTGAAATTATTCTCCCGCACACGGATGTACGCCTTGTGAAGCCTTCGGTTGACCGCAAAGGCAAGCGCCGCTGCGTGTTCTGCAATGGCTTCGGGGGAGTATGCGGGCACGCGCAAGACCCGGATATCCTGCTCCTTGGCGGCGGATATGTCAACGTTGTTAACGCCTGCGCAGCGCATAAGGATAAGCTTGACCCCGAACGCTTTTAAGCTCCTGATGATGTCACCGTTCACCTCGGACGCCACAAACAGGCATACCGCGTCATACCCCTGAGCCAAGCGGACGGTCTGGGCACTCAAATCGGGCTGGATGTAATCTATTTCAATGCCGGGGAAATCGGCAAGAAGGCTGTTGAAGGATGCTTCGTCGTAGGGCTTGGAATCGTAGAATAGGATTTTCATGGGGAACTCCTGTATAAAAGATATTTTCGCTATTTTCCCCTGATTTTATTGGATTATCCGCCCACGCAAAAGAAAATCCCCCGCACAAATCATGCAGGGGATGATAGACCCAATTCACTGTTTCCGGCAGGCTCTGACAATCTCGCCCACGGTGTCCTCGTCGAGATATTCTATTATCGGCTTGATGGATTTAAGACCGTTGCGGTTGACCTCAGCCATGGCAATCTCGCCGAGCTTGTCCTCGTCGATATACTGCGCTATCGGTATGATTCCCGCTATACTGCCGCTGTGATTGACTTCCACCATGGCGATATCCCCGAGTATGTCTTCGTCCAGATATTCCGCAAGCGGGATAATGCCCTTGATTCCGTTCTTCTTGACCTCCTCCATTGCGATTTCGCCGAGCTTGTCTTCGTCGATGTATTCGGCAATAGGGATTATGTCTGCTATGCCGCGGTATTTTACCTCTTCCATAGCGATATCGCCAAGCTTATCTTCATCAATATATTCCGCAATCGGTATGATTCCTTTAATTCCGTTGCGCTTGACTTCTTCCATAGCGATATCCCCGAGCTTGTCCTCATCAATGTATTCGGCAATAGGGATTATGCCCGAAATGCCGTTGCGCTCGACCTCTTTCATGGCAATCTCGCCGAGCATATCCTCGTCTATGGTTTCAGCTATGTTTATGATAGCCGAAATGCCCTGCGCCTCGTAGAGCTTGTCGGCGAATTCGCCGATGTCGTCGTCGCTCAGATAGGGCAGGAGCCAGTCGAGGCTGTCATCGTCATCATCCGCATTATTGTCGGAAATGCTGTCGTCCGAATTGATGGTGAAATTGCAGGAGTTGTTTTCGTTCATATTGGGGTAGACCCTCTTGCCGTTCACGACAACCACTGTTTTGCCGTTCTTGCTTTCATAGAACTGCGAAGCCTTCATATCATCCGAAGCGGCATTAACCTGTTCCTCAGCAGCCTTAACCATCCTATCGGCAGACTCCATTGCTTCGGCGGTTATCTTTCCGAAATCGGAGCCTAACTGCTCACGAACATTCTTTACCTGCTCCTGCGCAAGCCTCATCTGCTCCTTTGCCGCCGCCATGACTTCGGCGCTTTTCTTTCTCATATTTTCAAATCGCTCGGCTATGCCGTCAACACTGCCTACCACCTTTTCCATCTGGTCGGGCTTAAGTATCGGTGCGGCTTCCTTAAGCTCCTCAACGCTCACCTTGTTCTCGCTGACGTATTCCTCTAACTTGCCCTCGGCGGCGCTCTCTATCAGCTCGGATTTTGCGCCCAAGATAACATCAATGCTGGTGCCGAAGATTTCCGCAAGCTCGGGCAGCTTGGAGATATCCGGCATCGAGTTTCCGCGTTCCCAGTTGGAGACTGCCTGGAAGCTTACGTTCATTTTGTCTGCCAGCTCCAGCTGGGTCATGTTCTTAGCCTTGCGAAGCTCCGATATTTTTCTGCCTACCTTTTTCATTACAAACATTTCATTCATCCTTTCCTGTCTTGCTCTTTCGCGATTTTCTTTTGAAAAGAGGGGACCTCTTCCCGAAGCGTGAGCTCCTATAAATCCTTTTTTCATAGCTGTATCTGCCTTTCCGCAAACCGGTTTTGTGTTTGGCTTACGGCAAAATTATACTCCCAAACCGCGAAAAAAGTCTATAAAGCGGTGATTGAAACGGCAGCTTTATGGCTAAAGGGATTGTTGATGCTTTATCCAACCGCGAAAACAGGTAAAATCCCGCAAAGCCTGTTGTCATGCGGGTTTAATCGACTCAAGCAGCGCTTGAATACTATTAAGCGAAGCTTGAATCACATCAAAACCCACCTAATCAGACCGATAATTACCATGTGTGCGGGGTAGAATATATAGAAGAACCACTTATTGAAAGCACTTTTCTTGCCCGGCTCGCCGTTGTAGCATATACCTATCAGCAGGGGAGCGGCGAAAACGCCTATCTGGAAAAGCTGACTGTACCACGGAACTGCAAAGAACATCGACGCAGAGCTGAACACGCCGATTATGAAAAATGCAGTCCACTTCTTTTTTGGCTCGTCCCGGAAGATGTGGAAGCATAAGCACCACAGCACCGCCATAAATGCCCAATCGCCTATGATCGAGATTACGCAGATTGTGATTATCCCGGCGATTTTAAGCCATTTGGGGCATTTTTCGCTGTCCCAGAGGTGTATTGCCATCAATCCCAAAAACAGTGTATATATAACGCCCTGCTCGGGATGGAAGCGTATAAGTCCGCCCTCGTATATCATTATGGGCAGTCTGCCGGTTTCAAAGAAGACGAACGGTACCCATGATACGGCGGCGAATACCGCCATCCTGACAGCATATTTTTTGAAATTGCGCGTGTAGTGATACCCCTCCGCGACGAAAAACGCCATTGTCGGCGCGGTCAGTCTGCCTATAAAGTGCATAATCTGACCGAGCGGGGAGCCCGTCGGCACAAACGCCCACGCGATATGGTCTATGAGCATGGCTATTATTACAATATATTTCAGCTGATTTCGGTTGAGAGATAAGCTTTTCATCCTGATTCCACCTTTTGTTGATGTAAAAGCCGAATAAGGCTCTTCTTTGTTTTAAAGTATTATATCACAATAGGACGGGGATGTCTATAAAAACGAATAATTAATCTTTATTATATAAATAGTTTGACTTTATCGGCGCAAAGCCTTATAATACAAATAACCACAACTATGAATCCCGAAAAGAAAGACCGGTGAACCGCTTGAAAACTTCCTTTGCCGATAATATAAAAAACACCTTTGCAGACTTCGGTCTTCCCAAAAATCTCTTTGCACGGCTGGCAAGCTCATATTTTATAGTCGCAGCCGTTCAGATGATTTTTGCAAGATTCCACAAGACCGACCCTATAAAGGACTGGAAGACCTTTGTAAATTCCGCTTCGATTCCATTTCTGATACTATGGACGGCGATAGCTTTTCTTTGGCTGACGGTCATATACCGCCTGATATCCCGAAAGCTTCCTGAAGTGGACAGCGCGGTGCTGATATCAAGCTCGATGCTCTTTTCGCTCTGTCTTGTCTTCGGCAGCGGGAGCTTTTATGTCGGCGCGGCGGCTGCAATCGTCTGCGCAGTGCTGGCGCTGTATGCTCTCAATAGTATAGGGGATGGCAGCTTGGAGCGTCTGCCGAGGATTCCAGCTGCGGCAATAGTATTCACGCTTTCTGCCGGGGTGATAGTCTTTGTTGCCGCCACAACCATCGCAAATCACAAATGCTTCGGAACAGCCTGCTTCGATATGGGTATATTCGTGCAGACCTTCCATTCGCTCAAAGAGAACCTGACCGCCGCGGTAACCTGCGAACGCGGCGAGCTGATGTCCCACTTCCAGGTTCACGGCTCCTATATTTTCTATCTTTTTCTGCCGATATATGCCCTTATCCCCAAGCCGGAGACTCTTTTGGCGGCGCAGGCGTTCTTTGCCGCCGCTGGTGTTCTGCCGCTCTATCTGATCGCAAAAAGGCGCGGGTTTAAGGGGATTCCGCTTGTATCATGCTGTCTGATATACGTATTCTGCGCCGGGGTGATTCTGCCCTGCTACTACCAGTTCCACGAAAACGCCTTTTTGCCAACCATCCTGATGTGGCTTTTGTATGCCGCAGACAGTGCAAACATCCCGCTGTTTTATATCATGTCCGCGCTGACCTGCATTGTAAAGGAGGATGCCCCGCTTTATGTCATCTGCATAGGGCTGTTCTTTGCCGTGGACTGTGAATCGCGAAAAAAGAAGAAGCACGGAATAATCGCCGCTCTGCTTGCAGCCATATATTTTGTGATTATAATGCGCTGGCTGACAAGCTTCGGCGACGGCGGATATATGACCTCCACCCGCTTCGGTATCCTTATGGCAGACCCGGACGGAGGTTTTGCGGGGATTATCCGCTCAGCGATTGCGAACCCGGGGTATCTTGTAAGCCTTATGCTGAGTGAGAAGACGCTGCTTTTCTTCATTGAGACGATGCTGCCGCTTCTGTTCCTGCCTTTCATGACGGCAAAGCTTCACAGATTCATTTTGATGATACCTTATATTGTCATGAATCTTATAATAGGCTCGGGCTACGGTTATGCCGCAGATATAGGATTTCAGTATATCTTCGGTCCGGCGTGTCTTTTGATTTATCTTGCACTGCGCAACGTCGAGGATATGGGGCGGGAGCGCAGGAACAAAATCCTGATAATCGCGGCGATCGTAACGGTAATCACAACTGTTTCGATGGCTTCGGTAAAGCTTTCGCATATCAACCGCTACAATGCCCGCAGGGACTACTATAACAGTGCGGATGAATGTATTAAGTCGGTGCCGAAGGATGCCTGCGTGCTGGCAAATGCCTTCTTGCTGCCCCACGCCGCCGACAGGGACAGCATATATGAGCTTAAAGTGGATGTGCTCACGCCCGACGGCTCGGGGCTTGCAAATCCCGAAAAGTACGACTTCTGCATACTCTCAACCCACGACCCCATGACCGAGCAGATAACGCCGTTTTTGCAGGATGCCGGCTGGGAGGTCTATGCCACATCCGATGAGGGGTTTGTGGTGGTGTATGTCAGACCGGGGTATATGACTGGCAGAAATCGGATATCATGATGTACAAAAGACTTGGCATATTTAAGCGCCAGGTCTTTTTGTTTTCCGCCATCTGCCATTCAAGCCCCATTTGACCTGTTCTCAAAAACGCAGTTATTGACGGCGAACAAGGGTTCTGGTAGAATTGAATCAACGGAAACGATCGTATCCTGAAAAAATAGAAAGGAGCATTTTATATGCCTTTAAAAATTCATATCGCGGAAAACATTTCACGATTCCGCAAGCAAAAGGGGCTCACGCAGGAGGATCTGGCACAGCGCCTTGGGGTTTCGGCTCAGGCTGTTTCCAACTGGGAGCGCGGGGGATATCCCGACATAACGCTTCTGCCGGCGCTGGCGGCTCACCTCGGGCTGACGATAGACGCGCTTATGGGCAACGGTCCCGAGCAGCAAACCGGCGAGCTTGCCGAAGTAGAGCGCAAATCCCGGGAGCTTTACGATTCCGACCCAGCCGCGCTTATCGAATATATCAAGCCGTACTATTATAAATACCCGCACGAGCTGTGGATAGCGGATCTTCTCTGCGATGCAATCATACGTGAAAAGACGCATCTGCGCGAAAATTATCCGCTTGTAAAGGAGGCAAGCAAGCGCGTCCTGAAGGAGTCGGAATACCGGTGGGACCGCGAAAGAGCCATATGGTTCATGTGTATGGCAAGCCCTGATGATGAGCTTGAGGAGTGGCAGAACCGCTGCCCAGACTTCTACAGCAGCACTGTCTCGGAGATTTTAGAGCAGCGGTTTAAGTATCACGGCCGCAACGAGGAGCTTCTTGCCCGCCACTACATCAACAACTTCAAGACGTTCTGCCATCTTTGTCTGCGGGAGGATATCACAAATCCTTCTGCATTGCTCTCCTTCGACCCGGAAAAGGCGGTGGGTGAGGGAAAATTCATCATCAAAGCAATCAAGGATGTCACCGAGATTGACGGCGAACCTGCTCCGGCATGGTACGGCGCGCTCGGCGAATTCAGCGCAAGGACATCATGGCAGCTTTTCGCGCTCGGCGAGATTGAGGAAGGCTACAAATATCTCGAAGACGCGTTTTACTGGTATGAGAAGTGGACGGATATCCCCGAGGGCACCCTTATGGACGTCGGCGACAGGTACGCCTTTGGCGGAATCAAAATCAAAAAATGCACCGATTATGACTGCTGGCACTTTACCTTACCCGACGGCAGCACCGAGTGGCACCCATACGGGCTGCTGTTCATGGCGGATAAGTTCGACCTTTATCAGGTCATGACCGTCGAAAACGGCGGAGGCTGGTATACCGGCTGCGATGGCTTTGACTGCGTCCGCGGGGAGGAAAGGTTTAAGGAGCTTGTTGGGCGCGCGGAAAGAATCAGGGATAAATGATTTGACTTGAAGCAAAATAAAAAATGGGCACAAGACCATTAGGGAATAGGTCTTGTGCCCGATTTTACGGATATATGAAGTGTTTGAACGGGAAGAGTTGAGCTGTTCAGAAAATTGCTCGTTGGTTTTTCATTTGTGATGATACTGACTTTTTTAGTGATGCACTCGCTTTGCTCGTAGTGATGCCGGCGTTTCGCCTTGCGGTGAAACGCCTACGATGTCGCTCGCTTACGCTCACTGTGATGCGATGCGTTCCTTCACGTGCCTAAGGCGTGTGAAGGAACGCATCACTTCCGACCAATAAAAATAAGGTCCCGTAAAAGGGACCTTATTTTTGCTGGCGGAGAGGAAGGGATTCGAACCCTTGTGCCTTTTGGGCAAACGGTTTTCAAGACCGCCTCGTTATGACCGCTTCGATACCTCTCCATTACTTATCGCGGCTAAAGTATAATACCACAAATCGTGCAGTTTGTCAATATCAAAACGTCAAAAACTTTGCCTAATTCTTCCGCAAATTATCTCTTGGGGTTGTCAAACTCCTGCAGAACAAGTATAACGTCCAGATTGCCGTTGCGGGCACGGATTTCGTCGATGAATTCGCGGCGGTCGCAGTTCTTTGGCAGAATCACGTTGTACCTAAGCTCGTAGAGAGCGCCGAAGTCGGTCGTGCGAATCTCCTTAAGGGTGTATTCGTCGGTGTACTTGTCCATAACGCCGTCGAATGCGCCGTCGAAATTGAGATCCTCTGGCACCGTTATTTTAAGGAGCAGATGGTTGTGCCCGGGAACGCCGAATCGCGTAGCTCCTAAAATCGCCATTACCGCACAGAGAGCTACAGTCAGTATGATGGTAACTCCATAGTAGCCGGTTCCGCAGCCGATTCCGATTATCAGCGAGAACAGTAAGCTTACAATGTCGGCAGTGTCCTTGGGGTAGCTCCTTATTCTTAAAAGAGCCAGTGCTCCGCCGAGGGATATAGCCGTCGCAACGTTTGAATTTATGATTATGGTAACGCCCGCCATCAGCGGTGCAAGCATTACCATTGCCGCCGGGAAGGTGGATATGTATCCCTTTGAGCGGCGGGAGAAGATGTATGCGGCGCTCAAAAGCAGTCCTAAAATCAATGCTATTCCAAGGCAGGAGAGTACCCCGCCTACCGACATATCAACTGCGCCTATGCTTGGAAAAAGTGAATCTATCATTACCGTAACCGTTCCTTTCATACTGAATCAAATCTTCTTGGGATTTGCCGTTTGAGTTATATATTTTGATTTCCTGCGATATTTTTTCTGTCGCAGATGTGCATAAATTCGTGTCCGCGGAAGCGGGAGTATTCATTGCCGTATTTTGAAAAGCTGGTCATGTATATCTTTTCCTCGGCGAGGATGTCGGCGAACCATTTTGGAATGGCTCCGCTTATTTTTATCTCCATAAGCACTTCATCTGGATTCAGAAGCTGCTCGCCGTATGAGCCGGAGGAAAGCTTCAGGTCGGTCCTGCGCGTGGTTATCGCCCTGTCGAAGGTGACGCGGAAATCCGGGTCGTCCGCACCGAAGAAGGCTATGCGCTCATAGCTTAAATAAAGCGCAGGTTTCACCTTATTCCGCTCGAAGTAGTACTCTATTTCGTTGAGGACCTGATTTACAAGGTAATCGTCCGTTTCCGGGCGCTCGCCATGATTGATGAACGCCTTTGCCTGGGCATATGTAAGCTTTACGCGGCGTTTTACCACAACGCCTGTTACCTTCCGCTTTATTTCAAGGAAAACATCATCCTCATCAGTCGGGACGACATAGGAGCGCATTCTGAATTTCTCCTTGAACTTCGGCTTCGGTTTATGCGACGAGCGGCGGATGACGCTGTTATTGTCATCATCAAAATAGATGTTATATATGCTGTATATACTGCCGTTTTTGCAGTAAGCGTCGTAAACCATGCCGTAGTCAATGATCTTGCGCCGGACGTTTTCAAACTGCTCGGTGGTGAGAAGAAACTTCTTTTCCCTGCGCTTAAACACTAATTTTGGCATTGCTTTTCCACTTCCTTCAAATTGGCTCTGCCGGCTTACCACTTTTCAAAACCGGTGCGTCACACAAAGGTATTGTATCATATTTCTACATACGATTACAAGTGTTTTAATAGAATTTTTATCAAAAATTCAAAAAAACAATCGCGGACATCAGCGGATTTTTGAAATCACTCGAGCATTATATTCTTCTGCTGAAGCACTGACGTTCATCGTTGATATCGTACACATCCAGATTATGTTCCGCGATGTACATTCGCTGATAACACATATATAAATCTCTGGCGCTATACATTTTACTGCTTTTTCCTGAGTATATCTTCATCAATTCTTCAAACTCAGGAATCAGACGATAATAATTATCGTCAAGCTCTTCAAGATAAGCGATTGTCTCACCAAAGTCCATATTTTCAAAGAAATCAATATTTTCTGCTGTCAAAGTCAGGGTGAGTACCCGCTTTTCCGGCTTGGGCAGATTTTCTTCCAACAACCACTCCTGTTCCGACTTGAACCGATTACGGTTGAACAGCGATTTTACTCTGTCACTCAGCTTGTCATAGTCTTCCAAGGTGAACCTGATGTTGTCCAGCAGTTTACCGCGGCCTTCACTATGAGGAACAAAGCAGGAAATATGATTTATGCGAAACTTATTCAGCGCATCCAGCAATTCGTCTGCTTGACAGGCGTTTTCGTGAGTCAGCGGTATACCGACCGAAATATCTATTCCCACGCGGTTTGCCAGAGCCAAAGTATCTGTCATCAGCCGAAAATCGCCGTTTCTTGCTGCGAAACGGTCATGATATTCTTCTGTGCCGTAGAAAGTAAAATTAATCTGCTTTATTCCGTTGCTTTTCAGCTCGGTCAGCAAGTTCTCCAGCTCCTGCTCATTCCTAAACCGCATACCGTCGAACTGAAGAAATTCACCTGTGGCTGAACCAATACTGCGGCAGAATCTGATAGCTTCAATCAGCTGTGGGTGTTCCATAGAATATCCGAATCCAAACAAAAAGGATAAATCGGGGCGGTTGTGCTGAATCCATGTATAAAATCCTTGCGCATATTCCTGACTGCGCTTATAATCCGCACCGGATACCTTGCCATCATAGGAAAGCAGGCAATACCTGCATCGGTTCTCACATGGAACGCACAGATTCATTACATTGATTGATATTGTTTTCATGATTTTTACCTCGTGCTTTTCGGAAATTAGCATTATAATCATCCGGGGGCAGGTGTTCATATAAATGTTATCGTATCATATTTCTACATACGATTACAAGTGTTTTAATAGAAAATTCATCAAAAAATCAAAAAACAATCGCGGACAGAGCTTCTGCCCACGATTGCTTTTTTAAATGATTGTACAGCCGAGTAAAATTATTCCTCTTCGGGAGCGCTTACAGGGCATACAGCGGCGCAGTTGCCGCAGCCGATGCAGGTATCGGGATCGATAACGTACTTGTCATCGCCCTCGGTGATAGCGCTTACAGGGCATTCGCCTGCACAAGCACCGCACTTAACGCAAGCGTCAGTAATCTTGAAAGCCATAGTATGTATCCTCCTTGATAAAAATTAAAGAGACGGAGCTAAACTGTGTTATGCTCCATATTATCCTCTTGAATATATAATAGCACATATTTTGAAAAATGCAAGTAGAAAATCGGCAAGCGCAACTTTTTCGCCTGCCGAACCTCTTTTTTATGCGATTATGCTTCCTCGGGAGCATCTACAGGGCACTGGTCCTTGCAGCTGCCGCAGTCAATACAGGTATCAGCGTCGATTTCGTACTTGCCGTCGCCTTCCTTGATAGCTCCTACAGGGCACTGAGCCGCGCAGGCTCCGCACATAATGCAGGCATCGGTAATCTTAAAAGCCATTTATGTATCCTCCTTGATAAGAATTAGAGACGGAGCGAAGTTATACTTATTTTCGTCTGAAAGTGTTCCAAAAAGCGGGTGCAAACCCCCCATCGTACAGCGGTTTTGTGCCCGCTTTTTGGTTTCACTTTAGATGAAAATTAGTATTACGCTCCGAGTTATTCTCTTGAGTATATAATAGCACATATTTTGAAAAATGCAAGAGGAAATTCCTGCGGCTGACCAAAAAACTTTGCGAAATTCACGATTTGTTGGGGATGATATTATACCATCACCGCGCTTATCTCCCAAGCGGGGTAGCAGGGAGCGCGGCGGATATACATTTTCTTCTCCGGCAGAAGCGAGTTAAGATAGAGCGGCAGGGCGAATATGTCCTCAACACGGTGGTATATCGAGACGTTCAGCTTGGGTTTGAAGGCTTTTATTGTCTGCTCTGAGCCTTTTATGGCTTCTGCTTCTGCGCCTTCAACGTCGTATTTGATGTAAGTACAGGGCGAACCTTCAAGAACGGTATCCAGCCTTAACTGCGGGATGGTAACGCTTTTTCCGCCGGAGGTCTGCCGTATCATCCTGCCGCCGCCTTTTAGCATGGTTATGCTGCCATCCTCCGAACCCGCCGCAGCGTTTATAAGCTCGACATTTTCAAGCCCCTGAACCGACTCTGAAAGCTTTCTGAAATTGCGCGGGTTAGGCTCCATCGCGATAATTCTGCCAAAGCTTCCGCCGGTGTGGGCAAGAAACTGCGCTATCGTGTCGCCGGTATAAGCCCCCAAGTCGGCGTAGATTTCATCCTTGCCGAGATTTAAAAGATGGTAAATTTCATCCGGCTCGGTCTGGGAGACCTTAAGCGCGCTCAGCTCACCGGTTATTTTATATTCGATGATGCTAAGATACGTCCTGCGGGAGGCATCATCCGCCAGCAGGGAGTAGACACGGTTTAGCTCATCGAAATGCTCCATCATATACTCTTTCGTGAACAGCCCCTCGCCAACGACCGGCATATCAGGGATGAAAAGCCGGTGGCGGCTGGATATGCCGTCTATTTTATCCATCAGTTCGGGATATCCAGCCCCAAAGGCTAAAAGTACAATAAACTCCGGAACCGTCTCCTCGATTTCCGAAAGCTTATGGATTCTGTGCCCTTCGAACACCTTATCCCGCACAAATTCGTCGCTTGCGAATATCCCAGCGCAGGGAATGGAGTACCTTTGCAGGATGGATAAAAGCTTCAAGCAGCCGTCTCCCATGCCGTATATGAAAATCGGAAGCTTGGTTTCGCGGAGGGTATCGATATAGGATGGCAGAGAATACAAGCGGGATTTATCAAGCATAATGATTTCCTTTCCGATACGGCGCGCACCGTAATTTAGTCGATTGATACTCTATATTATACACTATTTTTCGACTGGTTTCAAGATGAATGGCTGGCGCGGTCTGCCATCTCACATTTATACAAAATGTGAGCGGATTATGGCGTATTTTTTGTCGAGGCTTGTGGCTCAAAAGGTCTTGAAAATCGCGGGGGAGGAGAGTATAATATTAGGCGTTTGAGTGGCTGAATATGTGGGCTGGCTTGATTAGATATCCACATTTGTTTTGACCGAGAGCGAGTGCAGGGATGGACGCACTTCGTGCGCCCATAGGAGGACCACCGACTGAGGAAATCGTTAGGCTTCGCCTACCGTCTCCCACGTAAAAACAGTCCACTGGACTGTTTGCACTTATTTCGACCGTTAAGGTCGGAATTAGTGCTTCTCCCACTCCTGCGCTTCACTTTGCTGGGGATTTCGCGATCTGCGGGAGACGGCGGCATATACTTTGCAGCCGTCGTGGTTTTGCTTGCCGCCGTGCAGTGCCTTTCCTCCGTCTTTGATATATCATTGAGCAATTGGCAAGTATCTGCGTATATCGAGCTATCGCCCGCAATTGCAGGACGGAAACGCCCAACTTTTGTTTAGAAGGAGGGCTTCTCGCCCTCGACCTCGCAAGGGGCTTCTAGCCCCCTTGACCCCTCGCCGCCCTTTCGAGAAAGGGTGGGCGGAAAGCTTTTGGTTTTTTGCCTTTGAAAGTTTGATAACATATAAGAGAAAGGGATTAATATGACAATTTTTCGTGATCTTGCGGTTATAATTTTTGCCGCAAAGCTTTTCGGGCTTATTGCCAAAAAGCTGGGTGCGCCGCAGGTAGTCGGTGAAATAGTCGCCGGTCTTATAATAGGACCGAGCGTTCTGGGACTTGTTTTCCCATCCGACTATGTAACCACATCCGCCGAAATCGGAGTAGTGCTTTTAATGTTCATGGCTGGTCTTACCACCAACATCCGCGACCTTATAAAGTCGGGCCCTATGGCGCTTTTAATTGCCTGCGTCGGAGTATTTGTTCCGCTCTGCGGTGGAACACTGCTCTACTCCTGCTTCTATGGCTTCTCCTCTATCGGCTCGGAGGGATTTTTCCGCGCGGTATTCATAGGCGTTATCTTAACTGCCACATCTGTAAGCATAACCGTTGAGACGCTGAAGGAGCTTGGCAAGCTTGAGGGCAGAATAGGCACGCTTATAACCGGCGCCGCCATCATCGACGATGTTATCGGAATAATAGTCCTCACCTTCGTTATAGGCTTCAAGGACACCAACGTCAACCCCGGCAGTGTGCTTTTGCGGACGTTCCTGTTCATGCTTTTCTGCGGAACGGTGGGAATCGGGATCTACTATCTATTCAAATACATCGACAAATACCATCAGCACCAGCGCAGAATACCAATACTCAGCCTTGCCTTGTGTCTTGCGATGGCTTACATTGCTGAGACCTACTTCGGTATAGCCGATATCACCGGTGCATATGTCGCTGGAATCCTTCTTTGCAACCTTAAGGACTCCAAGTACATAAATGAAAAGATGGACATAAGCTCATATATCTTCTTCGGACCGCTGTTCTTTGCGAGCATAGGCATTAAGACCCAGTTTGAGGGTGTGGACTCAAGCATCGTCATCTTCTCGATATGCTTTGTTTTGGTGGGACTTGTCACCAAGATCATCGGCTGCGGGCTGGTTGCCAAGGCGTTTAAGTTCAGCTGGAGCGATTCCTTAAAGGTCGGAGTAGGCATGATGACCCGCGGCGAGGTCGCTCTGATAGTAGCCCAAAAGGGACTTGCGGTCGGACTTCTGGACGAAAGATATTTCACTGCGGTGATTCTGCTGATACTGGTATCGTCCATAACCACGCCGATAGTTTTGAAGCTTTTGTTTAAGAAGGATGAAAAGAAAACTGCACCTATTCAGGAAAAAGCGAAAAGCGCGACATAAATGAAAAAAGTCAGGCGAAAAACCTGACTTTTTGTTTTAACATAAAATATAGCTATGAGCAAAGCTGCGATTTTTGTGTGATAAACAATATTACGTCGACTGCGAATTAGATGCCGCCCCACCTACTAAACAAAAGTCGGGCGTTTCCGTCCCGCAATTGTGAACAATATTATGTCGACTGCGAATTAGATGCCGCCGCCTGCTTGCGGAATGCCAGCGGAGACATCCCCGTAACCGCCTTGAACTGACGGCAGAAATGCTCAACGTTCTGATATCCGCAGATGCTCGCTATCTTCTGCGAGGTGAAATCGGTGTTTATAAGATGTGTCTTCGCAAGGTCGATGCGTTTGTCCACAACGTCCTGCATACAGGATACTCCGAACTGCTTTTTATAGATGTTTTGCAGATATCCAGCGCTGACGTGCAGCTTGTTTGCCATGCTGCTGACCGTCCACTGGTAGTATGGGTGAAGCTGTATCTCATACCGAAGGTCGATAAGAGCGCGCTGCTGCTCGGTCATGTTGCTGTCATCCAGCGATTCTTTTATTTTTAAGAACATCGTCCTCATTATCATCGAGATCGACTGCTGAGAATATGTGAATTTGAAATAATTTTCCATAGATAAAAGCTCAAACAAACTTTCCATCTCCGTGGGGGATTTAAGAAGTATCGGAGTTTCTAAGGGGATGTTTTCGTCGTAAACAAAGCTTTCATCAGTATAGAACCTCACATAGTCGTTGACGTAATTCTCACCATACGCCTGATAATATGCAAACGCCTTGGGAGGGTAGAGAACGGCGCAGTTGGGCTGAATCACAACATCCCCAGAGGGAACGTGGAAAAGAGCCGGCGACTTGACTAAAAGCAGAAGCCAGAAGTTGTTTCTCACTCCGTAAACGAAATCGTCGGGATGTGTGGCGTTTAACTGCATGAATTCTATATCTATCATTGTAATTCCTCCAGGATACAATACTGATTTCAGTCTGAAGCGATACCTAAAAGCTGACCGATGTATTCATCGCCAGATTTTATGACCATTCATGGCCGGCACTTCTTGAGACTGAAATTGAGTATAATGGAAATGTCCAGACTGTATAACTGCCGGATATTGATAACTACAGTATGAACTATTTTTTTAAAAATGTCAATGGATTTAAAAATATTTTATTAGTTTTCATCAATAATTCTTTTAAAAATTATGCAATTTTTCATATATGCCGCTTGGGGCTTGCAAAATCTGCAACTATATGTTATAATAATCTCTAAAGCTGTTGTGTTCAGCCTTGAAAAGCATGGCGCGTATCGCTCTGCTTTTTGGACAAGTACGGCTTGAACGATTCAGGGCAATAAAGGCGGCACGCATAAGTATCGCGGCGCTGCTTAACAATCCGATTGGAGGACGCATATATAAAATGAAAAGGTTATTTTCTGTGATTCTTGCCATCGCGGCGGTGCTCAGCCTCAGCATAAATGTTTTTGCTTCGGGAAGCGTATCTGTATCCGCACCCACCAAGGTGGAAAAGGGCGAGAGCTTTGAGGTAAAGATATCAATAGCAGACAACCCGGGAATATGCTCCGTAAAAGTAAGGGTAAAGTATGATTCCAATACCTTTAAATACGAGAGCTATACCGAGGGCGGGCTTTTCCCGACGCTTATGTCTTCAAAATCGTCCGGGTCAGTCACCATCAGTGCCGACGCTGCGGGTGACATCTATAAAAACGGCACCTATGCTACCCTTAAATTTACCGCCATTGGCGACCCCGGAGCTAACGGAAACATCATTGTGGAGGTAACCTCCGCAGCAACTTCCGTCGGCAATGCCGTAACTTTGGACGGCTCGACCTTCCCGGTATCCATAAACGGACCGGCTGTCACTGCACCGCCGGAAGATCCTGATGTTGAGCTTGACGATCCCATTGAAACCCAGGCCACCACCAAGGCGACAAAGGCAACCACTAAAAAGACCACCAAGAAGACCACTAAGGCAACGACTACCACCCCCGAACCTACAACCACTCCGGAGCCTACCACGACTCCTGAGCCGACTACCACCCCCGAACCCACAACCACTCCGGAGCCTACAACCACTCCCGAACCTACCACAACCCCTGAGCCTACAACACAGAACGCCATAACCTATGACGTTCCTGATGAAAACTCACTTCCTGCGGCGGCGAACAATGAATATATTGCTTCCAAGGGAATAATAGCACTTGCTCTGCTGGCGATAATAGCGGCAGTAGCGGCGGTAACGGTCGTGGAGTATATCAGAAGACGCTGATGTAAATAACTCAGCGGTATAAGCCACTGCAAGCTTTTAAGTTAAAGCCTGCCGGTTCGTTTTTCAGAAAGGAACGATGTAAACCATGTCCAAATTCATCAACAAAAAGGTCATACTTGCAGTAGTCATTATTGCCGCTTTGATTTTTGTGGGATTCAACTGCCTGACGGTTGTAGAGCCGGGTCATACCGGAGTTGTTGTAACTCTTGGCAAGGTTGAAAACCACGTTTTGCAGGAGGGTCTTCACTTCAAGATACCCTTCGTTCAGGAAATAGTCAAGATAGATAACAGGATAATCAAGCTTGAGGTCTCTACTGAGGCTTTCTCCAAGGATCTTCAGAGCGTTCAGACCACCCTTGCGATAAACTACAGGGTGGATACCTCGAAGTCCTACAGCATCTATAAAAACATAGGAAGTGCATATGAAGCGGTTCTTATAGAGCCTGCTGTAAATGAGGTTTTGAAGGCCACGACAGCTCAGTACACCGCTGAGGAAAGCGTCACCAACAGAACCCTTGTTTCGGAAGGTCTGGTTAGGGGCTTGAACGAAAAGCTGAACGAAATCGGTCTTTACGTTACCGACGTCAATATAATCAACTTTGATTTCTCGGATGCGTATACCACCGCTATCGAGGAAAAGCAGGTCGCTCAGCAGCAGCTTCTGAAGGCTGAGACCGAAAAGCAGACCAAGATCACCAACGCTCAGGCAGAGGCGGAGGCTATAAAAATCAGGGCGGAAGCCGAGGCTGAGGCTAACAGGATCATAGCCGAATCCATAACCGAAGAGCTTGTTGATTACAATAAGATTGAAAAGTGGGACGGTCAGCTTCCCAAAGTCACCGGCGGCTCGTCCTCCATACTGGATATAAGCGGAATTATCGATGATAAAGCTCAGCCGGCTGCATCAGCCGCAGCACCTGTTCCGGAAGAGTGATCTGAATCAATATGAAAGGCAGTGTAAAGATGAATAAAAAATTGTTAAGAGCTTTTCAGACTGTGACCGTATTGCTTGTCTGCCTTGCTCTGTGCTCATGTACGCTTTTCAACGCTCTGACCGCCTACGGTCTTTATTCCAAAGCATTTGAAAAGCTTGAAAAGGCTGGCGGCTATGAGGCTGACTGTGTAATGTCGGTAAATCTGAGCGTTATGGGGCAGGAGCTTCCTACCACCACCAAAATGCACTACAGGAAAAACGGCGAAAACATTCAGGCAGTTATGGAGATGGAGGGCGCAAAGGTAACAGCCACCAGAATCGGCGATATCGTATATGTTGACAACGGCACGACCGGCATGAAATACAGCCTTCCCCAGCAGGAGGATGGCGAGCCTGCAAACGTTTTCGGCAGTGCGGATATCCCGGTGCTTGCAAAGGACATCTTTGAAAACATAGAGGTCGTTAAGAATAAGGACGGCACAAAAACGGTTACAATAGCTTTGGACAGCGAAACCGCCATGAAGTATCTTGGAGATGTCTTCAGCGGCAATGAGAGCGTAACTATGAATAACATTGGCTTTGATATGGTATTCAACAAAAAGAATGACCTTCAGGGCATGAAGATTTCCTGCTCATTTGAAATTGAGGAGATGGGAATGACCCTCAGCGGTGATGTTTCGGCGGAGTATACCTTTATAAACTTCGGCGAAGTTCCTGAGATTTCCCTCGTTCTTGACGAATCCGCATATACCGACGGCGGGGAGTATCAGGGATAACAGTGCTTGCTTAAAGCGGGCTTTTATGCTTGACATTTATATTTAATGGGTGTAGAATAATAGAAGAATATTTTTCTTGGAGGTGTAATTTTTATGGATACTCTTAAAAAGCTTTGGCCGACTCCGTTCAAAATCAAGGAAAAGGATATCACTTCCTTCCTCATCCAACTGATTATCTTCCTCGTTATATGTGCAGTTATAGGATGGCTGATAGGTATTCTTGCAGGAATCCCGATTATCGGAATCATCTTCTCCCTGATTGGAGCACTTGTCGAGATTTACGGCTTGGTTGGCATAGTTTTATGCGTGCTGAAGTTTATCGGCTCGATAAATTAATCAACTCGGGAATAGGGGCTTGCCGATGCTTGTTGGTGTCGGCGAGCTTTTTTATGCGATATCCTTAAAGAAAAGAGCCTTATGCGCTCGGAAGTTTTATGGTTTAATTTTAATGAAAGGCATGGTGCAAAAGTAAAAGTGGGAGTATTAAAAGTAAGAGGCAGTGCAAAGCAGGATTTTGAAATAGACAGGTTTATTATCAAGACAAGAATAAAGGCGAACGATAAATCCTCGGGCGAGGCTATTACTCTTGGCAAGAAGAGAACCGAAGCCTTCCTTCATCTTATGAAGGACAGGCTGGGAATAGAGCCGGGCGATATTATTGCTGGGGATTATACTGTAAACCATGGCTACGGCGCTCAGCCAGAGTACAGGTTTTCACGGGAGCTTTCAGTCTGCGTGGTTTCCGACCTTGCGCTTGTCGAGGAGATGACCTCGCTTTTGGAAGAGCTCTCCGACGTTGAATATGAAATCGAGTTTTCCCTTAGCAACGAACAGGAAAAATCGAAAGAGGTTCTGTCCGCCGCAATAGCTGACTCGGCTTCAAAGGCAGAGATAATAGCCGAATCGCTGGGACAGAAAATAGTCGGCGTGGGAAGCGTGGATTTCGATTATTCCGAAAGCGAGCGTCCGATGCTGCGCGGTCTTGCAAAGTTCGACGAGGCTTACAGTACAAGCCTTGCAAGCAACCTGAAAATCCCTACCAAGACGATATCAAGGTCGATATGCATAGAATGGGAAGTCGAATAATACTGATCTCAGTTTAATAAATGTGCCTGCGGAATGCAATTTTCCGCAGGCACTAATTATATCTATTACTAATTTTCGTCTAAAGTGAAACCGAAAAACGGGTACAAAACCGCTGTACGATGGGTTTCGCACCCGTTTTTGGAACACTTTTAGACGAAAATAAGTATATCAACAATGATGTCGGACAAGCAAACGGCCTATTCGGCTTCATTCTTTTTGTTCCTTTTCTCCCAAAGCTTCACGATTTCCTCTAAACTAAGGCTCGAAAGACATATATCCAGACAGTCGTTTATTACCTTCCGGCAATATGCATTGTATTCGGCTTCGTCCTTGAACTCAGCCGTTATCTTGCGCCCGGATTCTATTGCAAGTACCTTTCGAAGCATCCTGAAACATCTCCTTATGAATAATGCGGTCTTTCTGTAACATTATACTCTATATATCGACAATTGTCAATAGACAGAGCATAATTTAAAATTATATCCGTACAAATACATCCGGATTAAAAAGAAAGGCGCATGAATATGATCATCTATGAACCGCTGTATGAAACCATGAAAACAAAGGGGATCTCAACCTACAAGCTGGTGAACACCTACGGCATGAGCCGCAGTCTTTTGGACCGGCTTAAGCACAACAAGCCGATAAGCACTGTGACCCTGAACGACCTCTGCAAAATCCTTGACTGCGATGTTGGGGATATCCTGAAATACGTCCGCGACAGCGAAACAGAATCCGAGTGAGCACAGCAGGGGATATATGTAAACTATATTATATATATAATATCAGATAGGTAGACATTTGTCAACCTGTTTCGACAAATTCAGCCTGTGGTACTGTAGTTTTTTGAGAGATACACTATTTATACTTTTTAAATTACTGCCACAGCCTGAGTGTATTCTGATAGCGTGGTCTATATAAATAGACTAAATATATTCTATCATACTTACCGATAAATGTCAATATATTTTACAGAAAATGTCGAAATGGCTTTGCACAGTCGGCTGCTGTCCGTATAAAACAATAGCACACTTTAACGTGGAAAAGCAAGAACAAAACAGTTACAAAAAGTTACAATTTGTCAACAAAAGTAAGAGAGCCGGCGAAAAACCGACTCTCTGATTATTGTGATTTCAATTACTGCCCGCCGTTTGCCAGCCAGATAAATATGGCGATATGCAGGATGATTCCGGCGATATTTACCGCCCAGAAATACATATGCTTGGTTTTGTGGCGGAACACCTTCATTCCCAAAAAGCCGCCGACCGCGCCGCCGGCTAAGGATAAGCCCAAAAGCGTCTTCTCCTTGGTGCGCCACGCGCCATCTATGGCTTTTTTCTTGTCGATTCCGTATGCCATAAAGGTTATAAGGCTCATTATTGCGACGTAGACAAGGAACGCAAGCGCAGGGTAGTTATCGGCAAATTCCGAGAGCATTATTTATTCTGCTCCGCGATGACAGCAAGAGTATCCCTTGCGATAAGTAGCTCTTCGTTGGTGGGAACTACCCAGACTTCGACCTTGGAATCGGGGGTGGAGAGCTTTATAAGCTTGCCCCTGGTGCTGCGGTTGAGCTCCTTGTCGATCTTGATTCCGAAGTAATCCATATCCTCACAGACGGCTTCTCTGACTTCCCAAGAATTCTCGCCGATGCCGCCGGTGAACAGAACGGCGTCGATACCGTTCATAATAGCGGCGTATGCGCCGATGTATCTCTTTATCTGATACTGCAAGATGTCTGAGGTGAGGATAGCTCTTTCGTTGCCCTCTTCAGCGGCTGCGCATACATCTCTGTTATCAGAGCCGACGCCGGAAAGACCCAAGAAGCCGGACTTCTTGTTCATATACTCGCTCATCTCATGGGCGTTGAAGCCGTGCTTGTCCATGACGAAGGTGACAGCCGAGGGGTCAACAGCGCCGCAGCGGGTACCCATAATGATACCGTCAAGAGGGGTGAAGCCCATCGAGGTATCAACTGACTTTCCGCCGTTTACAGCGGTTATCGATGAGCCGTTGCCCAAGTGGCAGGAAACTATCTTCAAGTCCTTTATATCCTTGCCCATGGCTTCTGCCAAGCATCCCGAAACAAAGCGGTGGGATGTGCCGTGGAAGCCGTAGCGCCTTACATGGTAGTTCTTGTAATCCTCATAGGGAAGACCGAACAAATAAGCCTTGGGCGGCATTGTCTGATGGAAGGCGGTGTCGAATACAACTACCTGAGGAGTACCTTTGGGCAGAACCTTTGTGCAGGCGCGCAAAGCCAATGCATGGGGATGGTTGTGAACGGGAGCAAGCTCGGAAAGACCGTCGATCTTGTCGATAACCTCTTCTGTTACCATGCAGGCCTTATCGAACACCTCAGCACCCTGAACTATGCGGTGACCTACTGCGGAAATCTCGCTCATGGAGTCAATTACCTTGCCATCGCCGGTGGTAAGAACCTCTACCAGCTTTTCAAAAGCTTCGGTGTGGGTGGGAAAGGGGCAGGAAGCCTTGTATTCGTATCCGGTGGCGGGGACCTTGTGGGTAACGTTGCCGTCGATACCGATTCTGTCGCAGTTGCCCTTTGCGATGACAGATTCATCATCCATGTTCAGAAGCTGATACTTCAAAGAAGAGCTTCCGGCGTTTACAACTAAAACCAAATTCATATTCAAAATCCTTTCCTATTAAAAATGATATAATTACCAAAAGATTATACTATACTTTTCGGTAAAAATCAATAGGCAAATTGCTATTTTTATGTGATAAAGCAGGCGCTCCCGCGCGATTCTGCCGCAAAACTCTCACTGAAATAAAAAAGCAGAGAAAGACCGTAGCGTTTTACGGGATTTCTCCGCATATGTGACATCATAAATCAAAAGAATCTCAGCAATTGTATGTATTTTGTCTGGTCTGATTCAGAATAACGTTCGCGAAATACGCGGAACATATTATGAGGATTCTGATAAAATGACAGTAGTTGTGGCTTGTCCTCACATTCAAGATATACAATACCGCCTCCGACTTCACGCTGCACTGCAACCAAGGTCTTCATAGCGCTTCCCATCAAAATATCACCATCAGATTGAGTTTCCCTACCATTGGTATAATTCTTTCCGAACTGTGCAATTAAAAAAGCGGAAACGGTGTAACTGTTTGATATTTCATTAAGCCGGGCATATCGCCTTATTCTTTTTCGATTTGATTCGGACATATTCTCGTCATTTAATTCAAGAGCCTTATGCGCTAAAGTAAATACGGCCATCAATTCGCCTTCATCATTAAACGCAAGATGTGTAACAGATATTTTTTGCTTTGCAAAACTAATTGCATTTTTCTTGACAAAGTTTTCAATCTCGGGATTCTTGGGACAAGAGAAGTCGGAGAGAATTTGGCTGACCTCATCCTCTCCGATAGCATCTATTAAGCTAAGAATGTTTATTGTTCTATATTCACTCATTTTGCCGACTTCCTCTTTGCCATTAATTTGCGTATTTCATCCAAATCCTTTAATGGAGGATATGAATCTGCAACCGGCTTGGTTTTCTGTTCTCGTTCCGATTCCTCCAGCGCATCCAAAAACCTCTCGATTTCTTTCGGGTCTGTGAGCTTTATAATATCAAATATACTCGAAGTAGCCATAATCACACCTCCTGACTGTCTTTTCGGCTATTTAAATATAACTATTATATGCATACTTATACCACTCCATCTATAGTATACACTAAAGCAGAAGAAAATGCAATAGTTTTTACTGTCAATTTCCCCGCCCAACTTGTCTGCGGATACTTGCAATTTGCGAAAAAATAGTGTATAATGTATTCACAAGCTAATAATTAGCGGTAAATTTACATATCGGAGGTAACAACAATGCTCGTATCAGCAAAGGAAATGCTAAACAAGGCGAGAGACGGTCATTACGCCGTCGGTCAGTTCAACATCAACAACCTCGAGTGGACAAAGGCTGTTTTACAGACAGCGCAGGAGCTTCAGGCTCCCGTAATCTTGGGTGTGTCCGAGGGTGCAGGAAAGTATATGTGTGGCTACACAACCATCGTTGGAATGGTTAAGGGTATGATCGAAAACTTAGGAATCACTGTTCCTGTAGCCCTTCACCTCGACCACGGTACTTTTGAGGGCGCAAAGGCTTGCATCAACGCAGGCTTCAGCTCCATCATGTTCGACGGTTCTCATTATCCTATCGACGAAAACATTAAGCTCACCACCGCTTTGGTAAACACCTGCAACATCTTGGGACTTTCTTTGGAGGCTGAGGTAGGCGCTATCGGAGGCGAGGAGGACGGCGTTGTAGCTATGGGCGAGTGCGCTGACCCCGCAGAGTGCAAGCAGATTGCAGATCTGGGCGTTACTATGCTGGCTGCCGGAATCGGAAACATCCACGGCAAGTACCCCGAAAACTGGCCGGGTCTTTCTTTCGAGACCTTGGAAGCCATCAAGAAGACCGTCGGCGATATGCCTTTGGTTCTCCACGGCGGAACAGGTATCCCGGAGGATATGATCAAGAAGGCTATCTCTTTGGGCGTTGCCAAGATCAACGTTAACACCGAATGCCAGATCGCTTTTACCGAGAAGGTAAGAGAGTACATCGAGCAGGGCAAGGACCTTGTCGGCAAGGGCTTCGACCCCAGAAAGGTTCTGGCTCCCGGCGTAGAGGCTATCAAGGCTACAGTAAGAGAGAAGATGGAGATTTTCGGCTGCATCGGAAAGGCTTAAGATTACCGCTTTGTAATAGTATGAAAATGACCGCCTCGCAGATGGTTCTGCGGGGCGGTTTGGTTGTTAGGTGAATTGATGATATATCTCCGCGCCCATCTGCGTACCCATTACGTTCCATTCCGCAAAATATCGAGATACCTTTTATAAGAAAATGTTCTGTTTCTGCCCGATTTTCCCGACTGAACAAGGATATCCGCCTTTATAAGGCGATTTACCGCGCCGGACGCCGTTGCAAACGACATTCCCAATGCTTCGGCTGTTTTGCCTATATCTATGATGGGGCTGGTTTCCAGATACTCAAAAATTCTCATAGTGCTGTTTGATGCCCTGCCCATGGCAAGAATTTTCCCGACGTCGCTGTCGTGCAGGGTGACAAGCTTATCCGCTGTAAAAGCCGCGTCATCCGCAGATTCGTATATCGCTTGAAGGAAGAATTTTATCCACTGCTCATAGTTGCCCTTGCTTCTCACCTCGGACATACGGTCGTAGTATTCTATGCGGTTACGCTTGAGAAAATATGAGATATACAGTGCAGGGGATGAAAGAACCTTCTTTTCCAACAGGAAAAGAGTTATAAGAAGCCTGCCGATTCTGCCGTTGCCATCTAGGAAAGGATGGATAGATTCAAACTGATAGTGTATGAGTGCGGCACGAATCAGCTCGTTTGTCTCGTCGTCCGAATTGATGTACTTTTCCAGGTCGGACATCGCTCTTTCCATGTCCTCGGGCGATGGTGGAATGTACCGTGCGTTTCTGAGGGTGCTGCCTGCGCCGCCTATCCAGTTCTGAGAGCTGCGGAATTCGCCGGGGTTCTTCTCGCTGCCCCTTACGCCTTCCATCAGGACAGCATGAGTCTCCCTCAGCAGACGATTGCATAGTGGCAGCTCGCCAAGCCTTTTAATGGCGAAATTCGTCGCCTTGACGTAATTGACAACATCCGAGACATCACGGTTGACATTAGCGCCGGCTGTGGGCTCAAAGACATCCTCAAGTGTTGCCTGTGTGCCCTCGATTTGCGACGACATCAGCGCTTCTTTGTAAACATACATCGACACAAAAAGCCCCATGCTCGGTATCCGGGACGAAATGCTTTCCAAAGCCGCGAGCTGTGCCGAAGCCTTTGCCAGAAGATTTGCAATATCTTCATCAAACTCAATCGGCGGACTTGGGGGAAGCGGGGCGGGAACAAAGGATTTGTATTCCATGCTGCCGGAAAGGTTGGCTTTAAAATATCCTGCTCGGTTTGCCATGATTAGCTCCTTAAAACTTTAATTATAATATTATTATACGCAGGTTATTCAAATATGTCAAGCTAAATTAAAATAAAAGCCCGAAAATTCAATAGTTATTTTAATTTAATTCTTTAAACTAAAATAATATCACCGCAAGCACCCCATACATTTAAATTTCGCCAATAAATATTATCAGTTCTGCGACCTTTCAAATCCATCTCACAGAAAATCTGAAAAACTTTTTTCAAAAAATCCCGAAAAAACATTAAAAATCACCCAACCTTTTTCCTTCTCAGACTGTCATATAAGTGAAAGCTTTCAAACAGAAAGGATGACGACAATGGCATATATGGATATGTCCGACGAAACCTTAGTGCTCTTAACGCTTGCCGGAAACGACTGCGCGTATGAAGCCCTTGTCAAGCGGCACGAAAAGTCTGCCCGCGCAGCTGCTTATGCGGTCATACATAACCAGCATATAGCCGAGGACGCCGCGCAGGACGCCTTCTGCGCCGCATGGATAAGGTTGAATATGCTCCGTGAGCCGGATAAGTTCGGCGCGTGGGTAGCACGTATTGCACGAAACTGCGCCGCAAATATGGCTGAGCGCTTTCGCAACTATCTGAGCATCGAGGATATGGTCGATTTCCCTGAGAGAAGGGATTCAAGCTTTGACCCCGAGGAAATGCTTTTGTCGAAGGAAGAAGCCGAAACCCTGCAAAGGGGTCTTGAAAGACTGCCCGACCGCGCCAAGCAGGTGGTTTACCTGCACTATTATAAGGATATGGACGTCGAGGAGATATCCTCCTCACTCGGCATATCCTTGGGAACGGTCAAATGGCAGCTTCACGACGGCAGAAAGAGAATGAGGAAGGAGCTAAGTGCTATGGATGAAAACTTAAACGATACCTTATTGCAAAAGGTCATGAAGAAGGTCGCCGAGCTTAAGCTTTGGGATTTAAAGAACTCCAAGGCGGGCTTTGAAGCCGATTACCGCAGCGTTTTAAAGGATATTGATGAACTTCCCGAATCGAGCGGAAAGTATCACGCACTGGCGGATGTGCTTATGCGCGGATATTGGTGGCTGCCCGGCGAGGTCAACGATAATCTGTTCGCAAGAATCAAGGAAGCCGCGGAGCTTGGAAAAAACGAGGACGTTATGTTCTTTGTCATGGGAAAGGAAAACTCCAAATATTGGGGCGAACGCCGTGCAAGCTTTATTCGGGATGTTCAGATTCCCAAGCTTTTAGAGCTCGGCTTTAAAACCGCTGCCGCAAAGGAATGGATGGAAATCGGCTGCTACTATGTATGGGAAGAAAACGCAGATGAAGCAAACAAATCCTACGACAACGGTATAGCTCTTTTGAATACCGACAGCATGAATTATCACGCAGCGGTGCTATTAAAGAGCCGTGTTGAAACAGTCTGCTCGGAGGAATTCACCAAGGATTCAAGGAGGAGAAGGGACTATGTATGGGCGTTTGAGATACGTTCGGCTGGCGGAAATTTTCGCTTAACCGATATATATGGCACAACGAACGGCGAGCTATATTCCATCGACTATGAGGCGATAGAAATCCTGAGAAACGCTTTCTACTGCGACCGCAAACTTTGCGCGGCTGATATCAAGCCGGGCGAAAGTGTCACCGCCTCGGACGGCTCGGTTTTAAGCTTTGTTTCGGATAATGAGAACGTCAAGACCCTCGCCGGCGATTTTGACGGCTGCGAGCTTTGGCAGGCAGAGCATATCTCCGAACGCAGACTTATAAAGACCTACTACAAGCGCGGAACAGGAATAATCAGGCAGGAAAGAACTCAGGACGGCATCACCGAAATAAGGAGCCTCTGCGCATATAAGGTCGACGGCGGCGCAGACAGCCTTATCCCGACAAGACGCGGAAACTTCTGGGAGTATAGCCTGAATGTCAGCCCGGAATTTATCGAGCAGTCGACAAGGATAGAAGTGGCGTATGCCGACTCCGAAAAGGCGATTCTCACCCAGCACACCTATATGAGAAGGCACAAGTATGACGAGAATTCCTGGCTCGATATGATTTTCAGAATCCGCAGCGACTACAACGACGGAAACGGCAAGATTATAGATGTGCGCGACGCGGCGGATCGCGCAGAGCTTTTAGCCAAAACCCCGATGGAAAAGGCACACGCCAAAGCTGCCGCTTCGGTCGTAAGAAGAATCATGGATACTGACGAAGGATTCAGCCCTGACTCCAAACTGAGAAATGTCTGGAACTTCTTCTCGAAAAATGCTGTAAGAAGAAACGACAATGCCGTAAGCTATATAGATTCCGGCTTCCGTTGGAGCTTTGAATGGAAATCTGCAGACGGTACCGGCGCCGAAATGCCTGTTTTGTGCAACGATATTTACGCGATTCTGTTCGAGACGACAGGCGCAGTATGGTCGGACGATTGGAAGCCCGGCTACAGCGAGGATAAGGCGCTTAACTTCTGCGGCGACTCTCTCAAATCAAGCATAGTCTGTGAGGATGCGGGTGAGGTTATCTGCCCCGCCGGAAGCTACAGCGACTGCATAAAGCTGACAGTCGACTGCTCCGGCTACGGTGAAGGTATGGAATACCGCGGCGGCAAAAAGGTCTATTACTTCGCGCCCGGGGTAGGTCTTGTAAGATTTGAGGTATACGGCGACTTCGATACCAGCCCGGCAGTCTACGAGCTGACTGTCTGCCAAGGCTTCGGCGAGGGATATATGCCCTTTGAGGACGGCATGGCAAGAAGATACGATGCCATTGACCTCACCGACGGCTACATCGCGGCGGCGGAATACAGCTATGTCAAGGACGACGCAAGCGGGGACATTATCGTCTTCGAGGATAAGACCGGCGTCAAGGATATCTCCCCCAGAACAACCATCTACGGCGGCGTTTACAGCGAAATCAAGGAGGATAAGCTGGCGGAGAGCAACAAGCCCGAGGAAGCCAACGACCTTGGCGGCTACAACAACTTCATGCTGCTCTATCACCAGCTTTCAAGATATGCCCACGGCTATTACAACCCGCACCTTGTGGCGGAGTGGAGAAAGCATATGCTGAAGCTCTGCGAAGCCGCGGGCGTAGATTCCGGCGTTCCCGAGGGCCTTTACGGCTGCTATTCAAGGCTCAGCCTTTGGGCAAGTGTTGCGCTCTTCGGAGGCGGCAGAAAGGACGAGGGCTATGAGTATCTCGACAAGGCGCTTGACTACCTCGAAAAGTGGATGGCAATACCGGATGGTGAGAAGCTGCCTGTCGGCAATCCGCTTGTATTCAGCGATATCAAGGTTATCAAGGGCGGTATTAACGACAACTGGCGCACTACTATCGAGCTCAAAGATGGCACAAGGCGGGAACTCCGCGGCGGCTGGTTTTCGATGGGTGCAGACGGCATATATCTTCCTCTGACCGCCAAGCGCGGCTGGGAATGGTTCGATTCCGTAAGGGAGGAGCCGAGATACAAGGAAGCCGTCGAGCGCGCAAAGAAGATAATGGAAAAGGGCATAAAGTCTAAATAACAGACACCATCTAAAATCAATATAACGCCGAAAACCCGGCTCCGAGTATACATCGGGGTCGGGCTTTCGTATATATTATGAGGGGTACTGTCTGAAAAATTTAATCAAAGATACCTGCGTATATCCGCGCCGAGCTGTTCTTCAAGGCTGATAAGCCGCTTGGCGATGTCCTTGGAAAATTCGTCCGCTGCTTCGTACTGATTGAGATATCTTGCCAAGGACTTGACCCCCATATTGCAGCCGTCGGTCATGATGTCCGCAATCGAGGAATCGGAGTCATCCGCCATAAGGGTCATGTTGGTTTTCATCCATGACATCCCCTTGGCAATCGGGTTGGGGGACTTTCCATCGTCGTGGTAGTCCGAAAGAAGGCTCTGTATCTCGTCTGAGAGCTTGTCATGCTCTGCTTTGCACTTGGTGAGCGACCGGCGGAAATCCTCGCTTTTAACGTGGTCAACTACCTCGGTTATCGATGATACGCCCATCTTAACGCCTGCGTCGCACTCACGCAGGAGCTTTATTGTATCGCTTTCAATCATTTTAGCTTATTCCTTTCTTAGTTTCAATTATCTTTCCCCGACGGCGAAGTATTATACTTTTCGATTGACTTTTTGCCGCAGAACGGATATAATATAGCTAACGATTTTCTGAACAGAAAAGGAGATTTGAATATGAAGATATTGAAAAAAGCGGCGATATTCGCATTGATATTTGCTTTGTTTACAGTAATGGCGGCAGGATGCGCAAAAAATCCGGCTGACGCCTCAGACTCTGACGATTCGAGCGATTCCTCTGCTCCCGAAACCTATGAGGAACTCAGCGAGGGCGACTCTGCCCCGGATTTCACCGCTGAAACTATCGGCGGCGGGGAATTCAAGCTCTCCGACCAGTCGGATAAGGTTGTTATCCTTAACTTCTGGGCGACATGGTGCTCACCCTGCGTCGGTGAAATGCCTGCTTTCCAGCGGCTTCATGACGAATACGGCGATGAGCTGGCAGTATTGGCAGTCAACTACATGGAGGACAAGGAAACGGTAGATAAATTCGCCTCGGACAACGGCTACACCTTCCCGATAGCCTACGACGTGGAAGGGGATATATGCCGTAAATACCCGTCCGACGGCATCCCGTACACAGTAATCATCGGCAAGGACGGCAAGGCGGCAAAAATCTATGTCGGAGCGGCAGACGCTGAAAGCCAGTATAAGGAATATAAGTCCGCCATAGATGCTGTCATGGGTGAGGAATCATGAATAAACCGGCGGTAAGGTTGGCGGCAAGGGTGATTCTGCTGATAGCCGCCTGCGTGCTGATAGCCGCGGGAGCATCCCAGAACGGCTTTAAGGACGTTAAAAACAAGGCAGTTCGCATCTGCTATGAATGTATAGGGATAGGATAATGAAACGCAGAAAACTTGTTCAGGTGATATGCGCGGTGCTGTATAACTGCAACATCACCGGCTTTGCAAAAGGAAGCATCTATAAGGGAGATATCAAGGGCGTATGCGTCCCCGGGCTGAACTGCTACTCCTGCCCGGGCGCGGTGGGTGCGTGCCCGCTGGGAAGTCTGCAATCGGCGCTTGTCTCTTCGAAATATAAGCTGCCCTATTACATTTTGGGGATTTTGATAATCTTCGGTCTGCTTTTGGGCAGGGTGATATGTGGCTTTCTGTGCCCGTTCGGGCTTTTGCAGGAGCTTTTATATAAGATACCCACCCCCAAGCTAAAAAAGAGCGTCCACACCCGCAGGCTCTCTTATCTTAAATACGTGATTTTAGCGGTATTCGTGGTGATAATTCCGCTGACGCTCGCGATGCCCGGCTTCTGCAAATTCATCTGCCCCGCCGGAACGTTGGAGGGCGGAATTCCGCTTGTAATCATGAACGAGAGTCTGCGCAAAATGATTGGCTGGCTGTTTTCATGGAAGACCATAGTTTTAGCGGCGGTGATAGTTGGCGTGGTGTTCGTCTATCGCGGGTTCTGTCGGTTCATCTGTCCGCTTGGCGCGATATACGGATTTTTCAACAAGGTATCGCTATTCGGCGTGAAGCTTGATAAGAATAAGTGCATAGGCTGTGGAAAATGCGTCCGCGAGTGCAAAATGGACGTCAAAAATGTCGGCGACCATGAGTGCATCAACTGCGGGGAGTGCATGGAGAAATGCCCCACTAAGGCGATTGGATTCGGGCTTAAGGCAAATGCTTATGACAGTATCAAGCTTAATAAGGCGGATAAGGAATAGTACATAATATGGCGGCGAAGCTGATTTTTAGCTTCGCCGCCGATTGTATTCATTTGCAATTAATTAAGCCTGAAAACCATTTCCTTTGAGCCGTGATTGATGTCCCCGGTTTCGACAAAGCCGAGCTTTTCATAAACGTGCCTTGCGCGGAGGTTGGCAGGGTCGCAGTCGAGGGCAACGATATCAAATTTTTCGGTCAGCTTTTTAGCTCCTGCCAGAACGATTTGAATAGTTTTTGTTCCGTAGCCCTTGCAGGCATTTTCCTCCGGGAACATGATTCGCCATATGCACAGCTTCCGCTCTTCATAATCCGCTTCCAGCAGTAAAAATCCCACCGGATTTTCTCCGCAGTATATGGCATAGGGGAAAACGTCGTTGTTTTCCCGATACAGCCATGCTTGGGCAAGGGAATAGCTGTTCGGCGCAACAAATTTTTCGCCGTTCGGCCGCTTCATGCTGATGACAGCTTCAAAATTATCCTCGGTGATCTCCCTGATGGAGATGCTCTTAGGGTCAACGTTTTGCTCTTTCGTAAAATCCTGCATATGAATCATCTCCCATATCTATCAAACTCCTCCCGCGTGCCGCGGAAGATGTTCAAATCTATAAACCTTTCCTCGCCGGAATACCCCTGCAAGCGTCCTTTATCCGAATACTGCCAGAATGTCCACTCCCGCGAATCTGAGAGCTTGGGCGACCTGAAAACGCTTCTTATCCAGATATCGTATTCCTTATAGCCGTTGGCAAGATACTTTTTATATGCCCGCTCGGTGGTGTATATTATCGGCTTTTTGCCGTAATATTCCTCCAAGGCGTTAAGAAGAGAATCAAGCTCCGGCTTGATATCTTCTTTGGGCGGAAGACTGTGCTTGTATCTGCCGTATGGTTCTAAATCCACAGTTGGCGGAAGCATACCATCGCCATCCCCGACAGTAGAAATAAAGTTTTCCGCCTGAGCTTCGCCAGGGCTGTCAAAGCTGAAAAAGTGATAAGCCCCGATTTCCAGACCTGTCTTAGCGGCTTTGCGAGCGTTGTATTCATAAAGCGGGTCAACGTATGAAGACCCCTCGGTCGCCTTGATGAAGGCAAAGTCTATGTCTTCGCCGGAAAGGATATCCCAGTCGATATCGCCCTGATAGTGGGAGACGTCCACCCCGACAACTTCGTATTTCGAAGCCTTTGCGGCGTTGGGGAGGTACACTCCATTCAGGATAAGCAGCACCGCCGCCAGAGCTGCCAATCCCAAAAGACAGACGGCCGAGGCGGCGATTGTAATTCGTTTTTTCATTAACTTGCGCGTTTACTTGCTTTCGGTCAGAACTCTTACAGCGGGAGCCTGAACACCGTTGGCGGCCATGGCTTCGGTAATGCTCTGGGTGAGGTCGAAGTAAACATCCCAGTAATCCGCGCTCTTTACCCATGCACGTGCGGTGAAGTCCATCGATTCGTTGGTGGCGCCGCAAAGTCTTGCAAATGGAGCTGGGTCGGTAAGAACCTTGGAATTTGCGGTGAGCGACTTCATCATGATTTCCTGAATCTTAGCAGGAGCCTCGCTCTTGGCGCAGGAGAAGCTGAGGTCAACACGTCTGAGCTCTTCAGAAGAGTAGTTGGTGACGTTGGAGTTCATAAGGTTTCCGTTGGGAACGATTATCTTCTGATTGTCCCATGTGAGGAATGTGGTGTAGAACAGAGTAACCTCGTCAACGATGCCCGAAGCACCTGCGGCGTCAACATAGTCGCCCTTTTTGAAAGGCTTGAAGGCGATTATCATAATGCCGCCGGCAAGATTTCCCAATGCGCCCTGCAAAGCAAGACCTACAGCTACACCAGCGGAAGCCAGAACCGTGATGACGGATGCCATAGGAACGCCGAGTATTCCAATTATCGAGATTACAAGCAGAACATAAAGCCCGATTTTGATAAAGCTCAGAGCAAAGCTTTTTACAGCGCCTTCAACCTTTGCGGTGAGCTTGGTGTTCTTGTTCAGTGCCTTTATAAGGCTCTTTATAAGCAGGCTTCCTACTATGTAAACTACCAGCGCCAGAATGATTTTTGAGCCAACCTTTGTTGCAAGCTCTAAAAGATGGTTTAAGAATTCTTCCATTTTAAAAACGTCCTTTCTGATAAAAAATATAACTGTCCCGGTATATCATATACAGCTGATTCGCAATATGATATACTATTATTATCATAAAAGGTTTAAGCACCTTTGTCAAGACCCTGCACTGCAATTTATCTGAAACGTCCTTGGAAAACGGATTTTTCCGTGATATTTGTTCACGCAAGATGGGCAAGTGTCTTTAAAGTTTAAAGAAATGGCTTGTTAGCTGTCCGCAATGATGGTATCATAAAAAGAGAATGTGTTTGTCTTGACACGTTCTGAAATAATTTATTAGGAGGTTATATATATGAAAAGAGTATTGGCGCTTGCCTTGGCACTTGTTTTGATATTTGCTTTAGTGGGCTGCGGCAAGCAAACCCGTCAGATAGTCCATGTAACCCTTTCAACAGAGGATGCCGAAGCGATTCTGGCTGCTGCCGGAATCACGCTGCCGCCGGTTGAGACGGCTGCCGGTGCAAACTCAACAGTAAAATATTTAAGCTGGTACGATGGCTTCCACAACTATGACGAAGCCGAAATAGTAAACACAGGTTACTTCACCTTCACCGAAAAATACGGCGGAGAGGTCGAATGGATAGAGACCGAATGGAGCACAAGATTTGATGATCTTGCAAACCTCGTTCTGGCAGGAAATGCTCCTGACCTTTACCCTGCAGGAACCAGCTCCACCGCTACATATCCCATGAGATGCATAAAGGGAATGTTCCAGTCTATCGATGATTACATCAATTATGATGATCCCCTTTGGAACGGCGTTAAGGAAATCGCCGACAACTTCTCATTCTCCGGCAAGCATTTCACAATTGTTACTAACACCACCTTCCGTGATGTCGTTCCCTACAACCGCAGAGTCATGGACGAATGGGGCTTTGACGATCCGGCAGAGCTTTACGCCAATGACGAGTGGACATGGAGCAAGTTCTATGAAATGTGCTTGGACTTCTCCGACCCGGATGAGGACAGATTCGCGCTTGACGGTCAGTCCTACACCAACTGCCTGGTTCAGGCAACCGGTCAGAACTTCGTTCACCGCGATGAAAACGGCAGATACTTCTCTAACTTCGATTCACCTGAAATCGAGCGCGCAGAGCAGATGCTCTATGATTTGACCAAGAACGACTGCACTCACCACGAGGGCAATAACTACTGGGCTATAAGAGACGGCGGAACCTACGGCGCAGGCGTTAAGGACGGCAAGTGCCTGTTCTACATCTGCGAGACTTCTTACTTCACCGGAACGGTTGAGGAAATTTCCGCAACCTTCGGCGACGTTACCGAAGGCGAGCTTATGTTCGCTCCTCTTCCCAGGGACGATAACGGCGACGGCAACTATTACCTCTTAACTCAGATTAACGGCTATATGCTCTGTGAGGGTGCACCCAACCCCGATGGCGTTGCTCTTCTTACCGCCTGCGAGCGCTTTAAGATAGTAGACCCCACCGTTGTGGATATCGACCGCAAGCAGCTTAAGGAAAAGTATCTCTGGACTGATGAGATGCTCGAAATGTATGATACCTGCAAGCAGATTGCCGAAGCTCATCCCAGAGCAATAGTCACCGGCGACCTTACAGATGGTCTTAACAACATAATAGCTAACTGCCAGTACGGTCCCTGCCGCAGTGCAACTCCTTCAACATGGGCACAGTTCAAGGAACAGAATGTTGAATCCTTAGAATACTACCTTGAAGAGCTCAACACAATGATGGATGATTACAACACAAACGGCGTTCCGTCTCAGAAATAATCAGACAGCTTCTCCAATATAATATTGGTATTTTCCCTATAAGAAAAACAGCTCCTAAATAACAGGGGCTGTTTTTCTTGTCTTAATAACCGCTTTTTATTATACTAATATTCGTCTAAACAGATATGGCACTTGCACATAAAACAAACCTGCGACCGCGCACTCGCTCCCCTATCATCAAGGAACAAAATCCGCCAATCATTCAAGCTTGATACCACGCACTCGCTACCCCATCATCCACGGCAGCCATCAAAGGCGAACACGGTATCAAATGAGTTTAGAAGCAGGAGCACAAAGCAATAATGAACATCTATCCTTGTAGTGCGAACAAAGCCATCACCAAGGCACGGCAGTAAACCCAAGCCAGCGAACGCGTAGGCTTGCAGGCAGTTAAAAGTGCGGAAAAGGGGTGAGGAGGTGAAGGGAAAGAGGGTCCAAGGGGGAGAACCGTGAGGAGGAGCGGGGGAAATCCGCACTTTTGTTACAGTTTTAGGGTTCCCCCGCTCCTCCTTAGGGTCATCCCCCTTGACTGCGCTCAAACTCTAACAGGTCTCAATCGGCTCACCCGCCAGGAGCAAAGTATCCTTACAAATGGTTAATCGCTCAAACTATAATAGGTAACAAACGGCTTGCCCGCAGGAGCAAAGTATCCTTACAAATGGTTAACCGCTCAAACTATAACAGATAACAAACTGCTTGCCCGTAGGCGCAAAGGTGTCCTTACAAGCAGTTCGCGTCCAAAGCAAAATAGGGTACAGTTATATTGTGCTTGCTTTTTACTATCATTTTCTAACAATATTAGTATGACACCATTGCAACATCCTCCCGAATAATTTTTATGAGATACGCCGCGCCAGGTTTACGGCTGCAATAATGCAGTTCCCGCAGAGCCTGACGCGGCGTATCTTAAAATTTAATCTTTCGTGATGCGTTTATTAAGCTAAGCTTACCCTATCTTACCTGACTGTGAACAGCCACTCAACCTCTCCGCACTCAACAGGGTCATCTACAAATATGTCTATAGCGCCGCTGTCGTCGTTTCCGGTCTGAATCCATCTGCTTGTTCTGCCGTATTCATGACCGCATTCTGCGCAGACGTACCATTGATACATGGCGTCGATGTACAGACCGTGAGAGTCAGGCTTGTGGAGCCTTGCCATGCCGCTGTAGAAGTGGTAGGTATCGTTGAGGTAGGTTATCGTCGGCTTATACATATAGGAATACTGAAGGGTTCCGCAGTGGCGGCAGACGCCATTGTGGAAGCTGTGTCCACTGGAGCTTGCGTAGACAGTTTTACCATGTGACAGAACGGTTCCGCAGCCCAGGCAATATGTATCGCCGGTGTAGCCGTTGGTCATGCAGGTTGCCTTTATCGCTCCGCGGATCTCAGTGCCGCCGGCGTGATTAGTGCTGTTGATTGAAAGGGTTATATCGGCAAGCTCGTTCTTGCCATTGGAATCGGAATAATTCTTTCCGCACTTTTTGCAGTGATAATGCGCGATATTTCCCGTCTTGGAGCAGGTGGGATCTACTGCCGCGATATACTCAAGCTCGTGAGTGTGCTGGAGCGCAGGGACGGATTCTGTCTTTGTCCTCTTGCAGACGGCGCAGGTGTAGGTCTTAACGCCATCCTTTTCCTCAGTGGGCTGGGTGGTTATAACTCCATTGTCCCAAGTATGCGGGGTGAAGTCCAGCTTTCCGTCACATCCGGAGCAGGTGTGCCAGTGGAAGCCATCGTCATGTGACCAGTCGGTGGAGACGTTGTGGCTTATCATCGGCAGAATCACGCTGTTATGGTCGTTGATCTCGGCGGTACCTTCGGGATCTGTAAACCATTTACCGCAGGTGCAGGTGTAATATGCCAGGTTGCCGGTTTCGGTGCAGGTGGCTTTCTTATCCGGCACAAGCGTCAGGGTGTGGGTATGACCCGGTTCAAGCTTGGGTATAGTTTCGGTAATGACCTTTCCGCATACGGTGCAGGTGCTGGTCTTCTTGCCCTCCGCGGTTTCGGTAGGCTCTACGGTTTCTATCTTCCAGGAGTGAGCAGCAGTTTCAGATTTATTGCCGCATTCGCACTCCTTCCAGTGATTGGTATCGTCAGACTTCCATGTATCGGGGTAGGTGTGACCCTTTGCCGGGATAACCGTGGATGCCAAGGTGATTTCAGTCTTGCCATCGGCGGGGG
>ERZ779889.357-NODE-357-length-59683-cov-16.912491_pt1 | contig 59683 bp, 66 predicted proteins | sample MGYA00511030_ERZ779889 | MGnify/ENA primary metagenome ERZ779889 (study PRJEB29588, sample SAMEA2160616) | human gut metagenome | biome: human gut; feature: human-associated habitat; material: faeces | place: Denmark | collected 2008/2010 ... | reverse complement strand
AATCACTGTAATTACTGGAAATAAAAGAAGGTAAAATATTTGTGCAACAAAAAAAGAGAATTGTATGCAATATCTTAAACTTTGAGTTTTAAGTGATTAAATTTTTTTATATTCCTAAAATGTCTTAAAGATTTCGTTAATTCGTATCAAATTCGTATCAAACAAAAAAAGGCTACTCTTAGGTAGTGCTTTCAGAAGAGTAGCCAAGAAATGAAAGACTTTAATAAAAAATTCTTTCGTTAAAAGTATAACACAGTAGAAATAATTATTTAAAGTAATACGTAAATTACCACCTTTCAGCGTATTACTTTTTTATTCTAATTCACATAAAGATACAATCCAATTAAGCCAGCCACTGACTGTTGACGCTCTTCGAGAATAGGTGCTATCAGAATTCACATTATATAAAGAGTCATTTTTCATAAGATTGATAATATGTGATCTTTCTGGCATTTCACCATATAGTAAATAAGCCTTCATTACATCATTAAATACTTTGTGTTGCAAAATGCATTTTATTAATTCAAGTTGTTTTTCTCGATATGAAGAACTCAGAATTTTTCTGGCTAGAGGAGTTAAACTAAATACGATTTCCTTCGTATTTTGATTTTGATAATTTTCAATAAGACCTAAATATTTACCTGCTGCTGTATAATAATTTGTTTGTCTTTCATCAAAACCATAATTGGTAGTAATGTCTTGCTTGCTCATATCGTTTTCAACAAGTAATTCTAATAAATTTACAACTCTTGTCATGCTGTCAGCCTGTGGAAACGGTATTTCAGGTTCTGCTTCAATCTGGATATTATATATAATGTTCTGTATATCTGTTAGTGTTATTCCAGCAGCTATTACGTAACGTTGACATTTCACCAATTGGAGAGAATTATAATATTCCGGTTCATTGAATAAATATTCATAAAGTCTAAAATCTCCATTAGAATAAATAAAAAATACAGTTTTCACCTGCTTGGATACTCTATTCATCCACAATCTATAAGGATAATATAATTGACGAATAAGAAAATCTGTAGATGACATATCTCTTTTTGCTTCTAGTAGAGAAAGATAATTCAATCCTTCATAAGCAGCATCAATTTCAACCTGTGAATTGTTGACGGAAACCAGTTGATTTCCTATATTTGAACCTATATAGAAATCAAAACAATTAGATCCCATTCTCCCATTAACCGTTGATGCTAACTCATCATCATCTAAAAAATTTGATAATATACCAGCAGCATCTGCAAAATTCAAAGCTATAGCTTCACTTACTATATACTTAGGAATCAATGTTTGAAGATAATCTGGAACTTGTATAGGTATTGGTTGCATATCATCTAGAGAACATAAATCTTCATATGCATAAAAAGAGGATATTAAATAATCCCCTCTACTAATCGGCAAAATGGCTAAATTATATTGTTTAAAAATTTCGGGTAAATTTTCACGATGATCAAATTTAGTCATCAGTCTTGGCTCTCTGTATTCTTTTATTTGAGAAGCAGATATTTTAAATCGACCTGTACTATTAATCTCATTTAAAATATTATATTTATCAAATAATGCTTCCCATGCAGTATCATTCTTTCCCATAATTACGAATTATAACCTCTTCAACTTTCCCACGTTTTTGACCGTTTGAATTTATAGCTCTATTTGCATTAACGGTTGTAATATTGTAATTATTATACAACTCTTTAATAAAGTCTGTCGAGGAATTAGATAGCATAAATTTTATGCCATTTGCTGATAATTCATCGCAACAATTTTTAAGTCTGATTTGTTCTTTTCTATCAAAACCACCTTTATTATATCCAGTAAAACTAGATGTGTCAGACACAGGATCATATGGTGGATCTAAGTATACAAAAGCTCCTCTTTTAATTCTTTTTAGTGTCGATGCAAAATCCTCACTATAAAATGCAATGTCATTATTGCAAAAGTACTTATTTACTGCAAGTAATACAGGTTCATTTACAATGTTTGGATTCTTATAATTTCCAAAAGGAGAATTAAATTCACCTGATGAATTAACTCTAAATAATCCGTTATAACAAGTCTTATTCAAATATAAAAGACGAGCAGCTTTTTCTACTGATGAGAGTTGACTATATTGTTCTTTGTCTCTGTCTAAATCCCTTACTTTATAGAAATAATCAGCTGTATTTTCATATTGTTTAAGTAATTCAATAAGAGTTCTAACATCATCACGTATAACAAGATATGTTGTTATTAAATCTTTATTAAGATCATTAACAATTGCATGACGTGGTTGCTTTGAAAACAAAACTGCTCCACCACCAACAAATGGTTCACAATACGTGGTGTATCTTTTTGGAAAAAGTGGTTCTATTTCTGATAGCAACTGTCTTTTGCCACCTACCCATTTAACAACGGGTGCTACTAATTTATTTTTCATAATATTTTATTTAATCTGATTTATTTTGTTAACATATTCATTCAATACATAACGAATGTATGAATTCATCCAGTGTTTATATTTATTGTTCATTCTATTAAAGAAATTAATCAATTCTTGATCATTGTTTTCGTTAAACCGAATTGTATATTTTTTAACTGGTTCAGCTCCAATAGGAATTGGAAATTGTGGTATAACTTGACTTGAATGATTATTATTGATTTCTTTTAATAATAATTCTTTAACTAATTTATTCACATTTTTATTTTCTAATTGTTCTAAAATATTTTTATCTGTTGAAAAAAGCTGTAAATTAATTCTCATCATTACCTTCTATTATTTTACTTTTACTTTAAAATATTGTTCAAGTTTAGCAATAGCCCAGTAAACAGTAGCTGCATCATTATATCTTTTTTTAATATTAAGTTCTTCCATCAATTTATAAAGACAGTTTAATTTGATTTCTAATTCATTCATTATCAATTTTTTCCCCCATAATAAAGTTTGCAAGTAAGTGCCTGCAATCATTTCCAGTTAGTTTTTCATAAATGTTAACCATTTTATTATATTCTTCAACATCTTCAGGATCATTCGTTTTATACTGAACATCATATAGCTGCATAGAGCTTATAAATAATGCTTCTTCGATTGTGGAAAGTTCCTTTTCAGTAAGCTGCAATGTAATATTAAGCTGCATAATATTTTTCCTTTTATATATATTTGGTGGGTAGCCGAATTCGGCTACCCCCTGATTTAATTGTTTCTTTCTGTGTATTTAATTTTAATCTGTGTTAAATAATGATTTATTGAATTAGCTAAATTGCATAATTCTTCAAAATCGGATTCCATCATATTGTCTATGACTTTATCAGCATCAATTTTTGAACTTTTCTTTTCAAAAGTTCGAACAGCTTTCATATAAACAGATAATATGTCCTTCTTGGCTATTTTGTCATAAGCAGTATTAATAGATTCTTCCCCACTTACAACTTCTCCTTTAATATTATCATCTGCTTTCATCACTGCAAGAGCTTGCTGTGTTTTTCCAGAACTCAAGCCAAATCTCTTTGCTACAAGTTCACGAGTTTCACCTTTAATTTCCTTGCCATTTATTAGAATATGCTTTTCTTTTAGTTGTTTAACTGTGTTTACATAATCTTCAATACAGATTAACAGTTCTGAATCACTCATCTTTCTAGTATTAATATTAGTCTCATGCAGTCTGTAATGAGCAATTAATTTATCGTTGTCTGTATTTTGTGTGCCACTTTCATCTTTTGAAATAACACAACACATAGGATTCTTGATTTCATTAATAATCTTTTCTTTACATTCAATATTACTCTCAAGAATACGATTAATTGCTGCCAATCTTCTATGACCAGTTATAAGAATGTATTTATCTGGAGCAGAAGTTTCCTTAACTACCAAATTTTGTTCTAAACCAATTGTACATATACTGTTTACAAGCTCATCGAGTTCTGAAATTGGATAAATATTATCTTCATTTGGAATAATATTATCAATGCTAATCCGCTTCCATTCACGCACTTTAGCATCCTGCGAAACTGTATTTAAAAAGTCCATCACGCTCATAGCCAATTCCTTTATCTTCTTTCTAAGTATTCTTCTACAAATTCTTTATAATCATTGCCGACATTAGATTTGTAATCGACAACCGAAATATTTTTCTTCTTACTATCTTTTATAGGTTTCGCCTGGTAACGAATTGTTGCATTGTAGTAATCCGTTTCAGCTAATCCTGATCTAATACTATCCATAATCTCAAAATCAATTTTACTTCTATTTACCATCGTGAATAAAACTTTATATCTTACATTTTTGCCAAAGTTTTCATTGATTTCTTTGATGTTTGCGTTTGTATAGTCAAATCCTTCTTTAGCCCATTCATCTACATTAACAGGAATAATTACATCATCTGCTGTCAAAGCTGCATTGATTGTTAGTAAATTCATCGTTGGCGGACAATCAATAAAAACATAATCATAGCTCTTGCCTGCAATTTTTAAAATGTTCTCAAGAATACTTAATTGAGGAATCATAGTATTTGTCCTTACATTCAGTTCTGCATTGGCAAGACCTAAATTACTTCCAATCATTTCAATATGTTCTGATACTTTATAAATACTACGTTTTACCTTTTCTGTATCGACCTTACCAAATAAATCTGTCATACAAATATAATTTGATTCTTTTCTCTGCTCATTTAAAAAGAATTGAGAAAGATTTGCTTGCGGATCCATATCAATCAGAAGTACATCTTTTCCTCTGCCTGATAATGATAAAGCTAATTGCATTACCGTTGTGGTTTTTCCTACTCCGCCTTTAAGATTCCATATTGCTGTTTTTCTCATAAGTTGTTTTGCACTACCTCTTACTTTCTTAATGTACATATATTTTATATGACGCTTTCAAATACGTCAATATAATATGGTACTAATTTTTAGCAAATTTTTAAGCATATAATTTTCAATGTAAATTCTTTCATTTTTTGATTTTAAAAGGCAGCCGAATTCGGCTACCCCTATATTTCTATAGCTTTTTAATAAGACTTTTTATCTAAAGTATCAAAGTTCATTTTTTAATTAAATCATCAAGTAATGTTTACTGAACAATATTAAAAAGTTCATTCCTTAGCTGTTCTGTTTCTTTTCTATTTTTTAAGCCAAAAACAATTTCGTCTAAATTATATAAATTGCATTCTTGATTTATTTTCTTCTCTTTTCCTTTTACATCATAAGTAATTCCTTTTTGCAAAAATCTGATTGCATCAATAGCTAGTAAAGCCTCATCATAATTATCAAAGGAAAATCTTACAGGACATTCTTCGCCTTCAACTTTAAAAACAATATAATTTATCTCGTTTTTAAACTTGTGACCATTTTCAATATTATAACTTTTGACATAATCTAAATTAACATTTTTATATTCCCCACGCATGGTTTTATCACTAGCTTCAATAAACATTTCTTTTCTCCTTCTGAACTGTATGTTCAATATTAAATAATTTTACTTTCTTTAATAATTTTTGCATATTTTTTTAAAGTATTTCTGCTTATTCCATGCTTATTCATGATTGAATTCTGAGTTATTGTCCTATCAGAAAGATACTTTAAAATGTCCTCTTTTAGATCTTCTGTCATTTTATCAAGATGACCTTTAGTCCGCCCTGATGCCTTATTTGAAGCAGCAATACCGTCACGAGTTCTTTTTATCAATGTGAGTCGTTCTTTTTCAACACGATCCAATTCAACAATCAGTAATAATTTAACAGTATTCTCTAATGATATTCTTGCTACTAAGTCCTGTTCTTCAGCAACGTGTAACATTTCACGAATGTAATCAGTGCAAATTGTTGCATTATCTATAAATACAAGATTAATGCCATTTCGCAGTAGCTCCATGTACTTTAAATATCCATTTTCCGCTTCTCTCGTAAAACGACTTATATCTTTAAAAACGATTGTATCTCCAGAGTGCAACAATCTTTCCAGACTATTCCATTGCTTACGATCTGCGAAATTCTTACCAGAGACATCCTCTTTAAAAGTTAAAAGATATTCAATGTTATGCTCTTTGGCATATTTTTCTAAAGCCCACTCTTGACGAGTATACTTTTGCTTCTTTCTTTCTTCTTGCGTACTTATTCGCATATACGCAAATATATTGTTAGTATCTTCCATGATATTTGTCAATTAAACCTATCGTATATTTATTGCTGACGTTATTGTCAAAATAAATATATCATTTATTGTGCTGACACGCTAGACAATAATGTCATTTTAACGGGCGATATTTTGACAGTTATTTGCTGAATTGACTTGTAGCTTTAACTGAGTCAATTTAAAAATAACGGCAAACCTATAATCTGGCACAGGTATCTTTTCTGCTGGAGCAGTTATATTGATTAAATAACCGCCATCAGTCTTAAACTTTTTTAATAGTTCAGTGTCATCATATTCTGTTACTATTGCTTTAATATCATTATTTTGAAGTGATTGAAGTAATAGTCTGTGATTGCCACCAGCACTTGCATATACAATGTTCATATTTTTTAATAATAAGTAATCATAATCTTTACATCTATCTATAAAATTCAGATCATAATCTTTAATTCCATCACTATATTCATTTGCACGAAATTTTAATGGATTCCAAGCCATAGCCAATAGGCATTTATTTTTTAAAGGCAATTCTTTATATCCATTCTTCTTTAGATAATTATATATCTTTGAAAAAAAGAATGAAAAATGTTCTTTGTTTTCAAAGTTTGTACCGTAATTTAATGCATTATAGTCATACATGTATGCTTTAGAATACAATTCGATTTCAAAATCAATCATTTCTGGAAATGATTTACTGATTAAATTCCTATAAGTCATCTCAAACTTAACTTTATTTATAGCTGCATAATCAGTTTCATCATAATTGTCTTCATCTTCAGCTATAGCGTTACTTATATACCCATTCATATCTATTTCACCTCAATTACTGCTGCATGAACATAATAACGATCTGTAATTACATCTGTTGTAAGTGGATTCTCATTTTCATAAGAACAGGTATAAAGACTGATAATTCGTTCAACACCATCAATACCTTGCTGCGTCTCATATTTAGATTTTTGCTTAATCCGTTTCAGATAAACTTCAAAATGCTCCTGATCCACATAATCATATCTGTATGTATCAGCATCAAATGTATCCATATAAAAACTCATGATTGAACATTTATATTTATGCTCTGGTGTGTAGTAATAAAATACTGGATGAGATTCATAGAAATCTTTTGAAGAATAGTTTTCTAATTCTCGAAACATAGTTCCATGCCACACGTTATGACCGTAAATAAATGTATTTAAAGCTCCTGCATCAAAGTTAGTATTGGTATCCATATAAATAGCACCATAGTGAATAGGTGTTTTGTCATACGAATGATTTAGATAGTATTCATTATTAGTAGTTCTGCAAACAGGATAATTAATACTAGTTTCTGGAATATAAATCCATCCAACAATATCAGAATTAATTTTTTTAAGACCTTCCCAATCAATATCAAGGTCAAATTCATCTTTTTCTTCCGATACATTTCCTTCTGGAACAGTTACTTTTTCTTGAACAGCATCTAGTGATTTTTTTTCAGCCTTTAGGTTAAGTAAATAATTAATAATATAACTGCCTGATCCAACTAGACATCCTGCAAGTATTAGCAGCACAATTTTATCAATTATTTTGAACGATCTTCTTTTATCGCTCTGATTCTTTCTCTTTCTTCTTGTGATATGTCATCCAACTCCTCTCCTTTGGCAATTCCAATAATTTGATTTTCTTCATCATACAAATAATAGTCATCATCATCTCTTAGATACATGACAGCACGAACATCATAATTAGTCCAAGCCACACATTCTTTTGACAAATAAACATATTGTTTTGTATATGGCAGCTTAACGCAATATTCATTTTCATTGCTTCTCGATTCATCAATCATTTTTTTAGAGAAAGACATATGTTTAACGTAATCTTTTTCTAATGATTTAGTACGCAGCATTTCAAATATTGTTTGTTTTCTTTTTAAATAAGATAGTTTTGCTAGTTGCTGATTTGCATCACGTTTTAACTTTGCTGATTCTGACAGTAGCTCTCTTACATCTGTGATAGAAGCGTTACCAAGTTGATTTTTTACATCTTCAAATAATTCAATATTTTCGTCTTTTTGAGCTTCTGGCATAGACTTTTTAATTTCAAGATAGTTTTGATACTCATTGTAATGTTCAATATAAGTATTTGCCAAAGTTGCAGGTACATTCAAAGTATTTAACTGTGATTTTAATTTTGTATACTGTTCTTCCAATGATTTAATTTCATTCTCATTTTCTCTTCCTCTGGCAATCAGATCATCATAATTAAATATTTTTTCTTCATTGAGAAAATGTAATGTTTCTATAGCATTTCTATAACGTTGCTTTTCAAGATATCTTGTTCGTCTGTAATTTGGATATTGCTTGCCTTCTTTCTTACCCTTATCTGATAAAAGTAATGCAGCTCTTGAACGTGTATAAATATCTTTTTGAATTGTATATAGTTCTGATTCTGGAATATCTGGAAACTCCTGATTCATATTAATGTTCTTTAGAATCTCCCTGTCTCGGTCTGCATAATAATCTCTTAGGTCATCATCTGTATATCCTTTACCTAGTGTATACATTCTTGTAAAACGTTCTTTACCATAAGGTTTAATACTTACGTGCTTACTACCTTTAATTGAATATCCATCAATCGTAAGCATCTCAAGAAGAGCTTCAAAGGAATCACATTGTAATTTATAAGCATCTATTTTCCCTTTAATAGTTGTTTTCCAATTTACTGTAGCTGCCTGATATACATAATTTTTAGATTTAAAATGACCTATCTTTGGTGGGTTATGAATAATTGAGCATCCATATTCTAAAGCTAATCTGTCGCTTTCTGTTCGCAAGCCATATAGCCCTTCAATTGGATTTGCAAGACGATCATCCAGTTTTCTCCCCTTAGTGTTTGTAGCATTGATTATGATGTGATTATGAAGATGTCCTCTGTCTACATGAGTAGCTACCACACATTGAAATTCTGGATATAATTTTTCGCAAAGCTTTATTCCAATCTCATTAACTTCTTTAGGAGTGATGTTATCTCTGAAGTCGAATGATTGCACAATGTGATAGCAGCTCAGATCATCGTCAAGTTTATCATACTGATTATTGTTCTGTTTAAACTCGTATACAGCCATCTCTGGATTACAGTTATGTCCTGAGACAAGCATACCACCATCTGTCTTACTGTCATTCATAACATACTCAAGGCAACGCTGCATTCCTTTAGCAGACTGATGTACTCTAAGTCGTTTTGTAATTGGCATTTAGTCACCTTCTTTCTTTATGTTATCAGCTACTTTTTTTCTGTCAAAAGCTACTTCAAGTTTTTCAGTTACAATCACTTTTAGTTCATTAAGGCTTTTATCAATATTCTTGATTGTATTTGTTATGACTTTGACGTTGATTGAAGAAGCAGCAGGATTATAAGCAAGATCTGATACCTCATTGCGAGTCTTTTTAAATTCTGTAATGAGATTGGCAATTTTTTCAACCACTTCCTTTTTACCGTCAATATCTTCAACGATTATATTTTCATGGATGCAAGCGTCTCTGACATATGCTGCTAAAGACTTATATCCATATTGTTGCATCTTCTCTTCAATGATTGTGCGTTCTTCATCTGTAAGAAATATTTTAATTTGTGTTCTTCGTTTTCTTACAGCAGGATTTTTTCTTTGGTTAGGCATTAATTATTTCCTCTTTGTTGTCGTTTCAATTCTTGTAGTTGTTTCTTGTAATGATTCAATAATGAATATTTATAGGCTTTGATGTGTCTTCCTGATAATGTAGCGATATAATTACCCTTCACACATAAAACATCATCACTGTTCTTATAAAGAACCATCACGGAATTTGTCTCTTCATAATTAGTTATTTTTGATTTTAGATTTGAATAACTTATTTTCAATGTCTTTGCTAAAGAATATAAAGTTATATCCTGAAATTCAATCTTAGCAGAACCATGATAGTTCAGTTCTTCTTCTAAACGTTTGATATGTTTATCCGTAAATTCTATTTCTGAATCCAACCAATTTATTTTCTTGTCTCTAAAATAAACAGATACAATCCAATCGACTGCTTCTAGATCATAATCACGAATGATTGTATTTGTTAATACATTCCTTCTGGTATTAATCCAATGATCAACTGAGTGCCTTTTTGAAATCGTATATCTAATCTTTTTCATCTGACCATCAGATAAAGAATAGTTATCCTGAATTTTATTTTCGGTAATGGTCATATTTTCAATATTGGAATTTGGATCATCAATATAATCAGATACATTCCATGTCTTTCCTTCGATAGTATCACGCTCCCTTCAAAGTTATTTGTCTTAATAATTATAGCTTATAAGAGCTAATAATAATGGTGAGTTTTCCACAATATTTTTCGGTATTCACCGTTATGAGAACCAAAGTTTAACAAGCATGGGGTGTGTACCCCTTTTTGCTTGTTAGGGGATACCCCTAAGACCCGTTGTTTTTCGGCTGCTTCGCATCCATTTCTTTTTCATATTTTTAGATATTTCTTTTAATTTTTCTATCATAATTTCCTTAAAAAAAATAAAAAAATGAGCCGATATCATTGAATATCAAGCTCATTTTTATGCTTTTTATTATTATAATAATAGTCAATTTATATCATTTAAGTATATATTGTAGTTATAATTTAGCTCATCTGACGATGATTGTTTCACATTAATATAATCTCTAAATTCTTCTCCAGCTTTTAAATCTTCAACAGTAAATTCAGAAATATATGAGATATTGCTTTTATTAGCATCATCATAAAATACAATATAACCATCAATATCTACAACTTTTTTATTGTTGTTTTTATAAATTATTAATGACTTTCCCATGTCATTTTGCTTATTTAATTCAAGACTAATATCAATATTATTTGCATAATCATTATCATTTTTTGACTTTTTAATTGTTAGATTATTCTTATAATTTATTGACAAATTATTCTGTCTTGCAATGGAATTATTTGGGTTTCTGCTTTGCATAATATAAGTTTGATTGGCACGAAGTGTCATGTCTAAATCATCTTCCGCATCGTCATCTATGACTTTATTTTCATCATATTTTGTTATTGTACCACTAACATCAACTGCAAAATCATTAGGATTTTTAATCATTAAATAACAATATATATTGTCATCAGGTACAACATAAGATATTTCTACATCTTTGATTTCTACTTCATCATTTTTCTTTGAACTTCCACCAAGTATCTGTGTTTTAATGAAAATCAAAGTGAAAAGTATTATTGTGATGAACATCATTACGGTTGTTATTTTCTTCTTTTTATCTTCAGTCATTTTTATAGCTCCATGTGAATTTCATCTTCAAATTTACACTTTTCTTGTAGATTAATAACTGCTTTTTGTAATGATTTAAAGTCAATTTTACGTCTATCAACTCGATCTAAAAACTCTCCTATTGTAGTTATTACAGGATCATCTGAATCATCAGTAACCATTTTATTATGCTTTGTATCATCGCAAATAAAATGAGATATTTGATCTATATTGTTTGAATCCAATTCAACAGGGAAATAGTATTCACCATTTTCGTTAAATGTATATCCCCAAAATTTACTCATTCTTATCACCTCTTTCAAATAAATAATAGCTCATAATATTCTTTTATAGGATTTTATGAGCTATTCGTTATTAGATTTCCATCTCAAAATCATCTTCTTTATTTTCAGAAATTGCATCAGTTTCTTTCTTCGCATTTTCTAAATCATTATCTTCTTGATCTAGAAATTGATTATACATTTGCATCATTTCTGCTTGTACTTCTGGACTATTTTTCAGTCGCTCATAGGAGTTATTAATATCGTTATTTAATAAATGAAATGTATTGTTTTTTGATTTTCTTGGTGGATTAATTACTTCTTCAAATTCTTTATAGGTTTCAGAAAGTGCAATTTGTTCATCTAACCTCATATCCTTTGGTGTGATTCCATTGTCTAAACAAATCATTGCTTTAGTAAAAAGCTCTGGTGAATTATTTTTTAAATCAGCAATTGTGGAATACATTATCATTAACATTTGTCTGTTTACACCAGCAGAAATCTGACGTTCAATTTCTCGATTAAATTCTTTATCAAAGTGAGATGCTGGTACTTTAGTAGGTTGATGTGTTTCAGGATTGATATACTTGTAAGTAATATCTTCCAATGTCTTTGACATTTCTTTTTGTTTTAACTTAGTAAATTCATCAAAGTATTTAGTCATGATTGTTTACCTCTGTAGAAGAAATATCATTAATTTCATCAATGTTATTATCAGAAATATCTGATGATTTAGATAATAATTTATCTTGTGCAGCCTTTAATTTTGCTTGCATCTGTTCTTCCATTTTCTTTATTTCTTCAATCGGCTTCAATTCTTCTTCAATATCTTTCAATTCCAAATTGATTTTTTCTAAATAATTTTCTTTTTGCTCAATCAATTTTTCTTTCTTTGAATTTAATTGTTTTAGTTTTTTTTCTAATGCTTTTTCCATAGATTTTATCACTCCTTTTCTTATTTAATTTTTATTTATTTGCTAAATAATCAGCTAATTTTGTATACCCAAAGCACTGAATATACATTTGTCTTATAGCACTACTGAATCCCTTAAAATAATCATTTTCTGGATTTTTTTGAAGTTCATCTTCTGCATAACTAAGCATTGATTGTAGTGATGTTTCGAATTCCTCATCAGTATATTTCATATCTTTCTCCTTTCATTTTTCATAACTATCATAATCATTACTGATTTCTTTATTAGTATTAATATTACTTTTTTCTAAAGTCATTCCGTACTCTTTGAAAGCGTCTTCCCATAGTATGCTATGAACTTTGTCATATGTTTTTTCAATAGGACGTAAATCATTATTTTGGCGATACTTTATTTCTTCATAAATTTTTTTAGAAAAATCAGAGCCAATTCTATCCATTTCAAAATTAGATTTATCAGGACGAATACTCCAAATATATTTATTTTCTAGAAAAACTGCAATTTCGTATTTAGAGATAACTCTTTGTTTGTATAGTTTTTTACCGATATCATATAGTCTTTTATAGTTTATATTACTACATGGCATAGTGATTACTGGACGTTTTCCATAGTCTCCTTCAACCACTCTTGCATATAACTTAACATCAAAATGTGTAAGCAAATTTTGATAATATTCGTCATCCATTCCAAGGTATTTCAATTCATCAACATCCAGTTTTTCTGTGTTATTTAATTCTAAAATACTCGATATATTATCTAGAATTATATCTGAATAACCAGATGTAGGTTCTGATTCAATTCCAATTTTATTCAATATTCTTTTATTTATACTTTCATCGTTATACAAAGTATTATTTAATTCATTCATTTTTATTTACCTATTTTAATAATTTAATACATAGCCTGTATAAGTTCCTTCAGCATCAGTTGTTGGAGTACATGATCCACTGCCATGACTATTCATTGCAGCAACACAAGCATTATAAGCCGAATCAAAATCGTAGCCAGAATCAAACATAAAGTATTCAGTACCATGTGATGTATCAGGTGCTGGTGCTGCTGGAACTGCTGGTGCAGCAGGTTGTGCTGGAGCATTATTACTACTCGAATTGTTATAATTTGGTGTTGTATTTTGTGCTGGCTCTGGTGTTGGTGTTGGTTCTGGCTTAGGTTTTTCTTTTACTTTGACTTTAGCATTTTTACTTATAAAATTACCATTCGCATCAGTTGCAGTTACAGTAATTTTATATGTTCCTGCTTTGTTTAAATCAACTTCTGAATCATCAACTTTTATTTGAACATCAGTTAAATCAGATGCCTGATAATAATCAGCCCATTTTATTTCTTTGGTTTCTGCTTCAACTTCAACCTGAGTATTGAATACTTCAAACACAGGTTTAACGGTATCCACAACATTAATATTTACTTTTTTAGATTGACTAAGATAACTAATTTCAAAGCTGTACTTTCCTACATCTAAATAATTTTTGCCTTTACTTATAATTGTTTTGTTATCAACAACAGTATAATTATCTGCTTGTTTTAAAATTGTCGATGTTAGTTGTGCGTTTTTATAAGCGTCTTCATCTGTCTTGTCTTTATCTAAATAATCCTGCGGTTTAACTAATACGTCATTACCTAGTTCAACAGTAACATTTTCACTCTTTAAAAAAAGCAGCTCTCTAGGATGTTCAATCACATAAATACTAACGCTTCCAATTATCATAGTAACAAAGATCAACAACAGTATAAATTTCCTTCTTTTCTTCTTTTTTACTTTACGCAACGCTTCTATTAAGGCTAAATCACGTTCGCTAAATTCTATATCATCATTACTTTCTACCATTTTATCACCATTTTTACTTTTCAATTCTAGCATAAGAAAAGGCAGTTACAATAAAGTCTGCCTTTAACTTATGACTGCTCCATAGGTTCATCACCTTGTTGACTTTCATTATTTACAACTTTTTCAATTGTTACATGGACTGTTTTAGTAGTCGTATTTCCATCAGAATCGGTAACAGTATATATTAAATTTTGTAGCCCAACTTTTGACGTATCAATATCATTATGAGTTACATTTGCTAAAATATTACCATCTTCTTCGTCTATAGCTGAATTAATTAGTTCATTGTAATTTATACTTGTATTTTGAGAAATTGTAATATCATCAGCCACTGTTTCTATAACAGGTACATTATTTTTTCTTTTAGTTTCCATTGATTTCTGCACGGAATAATCATTGATATTTGCTACTAATTTTGTACCAAAATAAGATAAAATTACCATACAAATGATTATTAAGACATACATTTTCTTCACGATTCATCACCTTTTTCTAATCCAAATATGATCTCTGGTCTTACTCTACATGGGGCTTGTACAGATTCACTACATTTTCTATCTTTGCCTTGCCACCCTGCACCGTTAGACCAATCCCCACTCCATGTATTTATATAGTTGGAATACTCATCTGCATTACCAACAAGCGTTATTTCAATATGACAATGAACTCCAGATGCGTTACCTGTTGCTCCAGCATATCCTATTACATCTCCTGCTTTTACAGTTTCGCCTGTTTTAACAGGTAGACTTGGTTGCATATGGCAATATTTAACTGCATAAAGTTTATCTTGAACTGGTACTAAAAGCATAACCTCATTTCCACCGCCGTAAGAACCACCTTCGCCATGGCAAGTACTTCCTAAATAGCCATACTTGCATCCATCAGATGCACGTAAAATATATCCATCTGCAACTGCCAGTAATGGTTCTCCTGAAGTTACAGTTAAATCTATTCCTAAATGAATACCACCACCTGGATATGACCATGTTCCAGCATTTATCCCTTTATTTTCTTTAGCTGGAAAAAGCCATCCCTCAGCAGGAGTTACATTTGTTTTTTCGTATTCGTAACCACCTGCTCCACCTATACAGGAAATGAGAATAAGAAAGAATATTGGAATAAGTAATACAGGGAAAGCAAGAATTAATGAAATTGCAGATTTGCCAACTTTAACAGCAGCAGAGAATAGCTTTTTAGTTGTCTGAAGAGATTTCTTAGCTACGTTTTTTACAGCACTCCATGACTTTTCTCTTAATGGTTTTCCAATTTTCTTGTCTAGTTCTTTTGTTACTGTTTTTGTTGTAATACGTACTGGCTTAGTGGCAATGCGAGAATTCATTTCCTTTGACTTGTTTTCAAGATAATTTTCAGCATCTTCTTGAATCTTTACTGCTTCACTTTGCAACTTCGTTACTTTAGCTCCAACTTTCGCAGTATTTTTAGCAGTATTTTTTGTACCTTTGACAGTACCTTTAACAATATCAGAATAGTCTCCTGCACTGGCTTTATATAAGGCAATTTTCCCTTCAGAAATTTTCACTTTGCCTTTCATTACTTGCTCATGTACAAGATGCTTTGTACCAGTTTTAAGTGTTGGCTTAACACCAGTTACTGTTCCAGCAATATATTCACCTTTATAATATTGTCTAACTTTTTTAGCTGTTCTTATTCCATCTTTGGCATAACTTACCACTCCCTTTTTTCCACCAGCAACAGCAGTCATAACCTTACTTGCATTTTTTGCTTCTGTTCCTAATGCTTTTGATACATCTTTGTTTGTTTTCGTAGCTACTTCTGCCATTCAATCACCTACCTAGACTGAGAAATCATAGAAGTTTCATTTAATCTATAAATTTCAGTATTCTTTGGCACTTTAAATTCAAATGGAAGTACACTCTCAGAACCATATACTAGCAAGCCTTTTCCAACAGAAGAATCTGTAATATAATCACCTTCTTCTTTGCTTATATCAAATATTTGAGAAAGCTGTGCTAGATCAAGTGGCTTTTGTTTCAAAAGCAAAGCAAATTCTGAATTGGAAAGAATCTTTTGACCCTGTTCATTATTTAGAACATCTGTAATATTCTGTGTAATAACTGTATTCATAGCACCAAGTTTTCTTCCCACCTTATATATTTTTGCAATATACTGAGCAGAAAATTCATTCTGAAGTAAGATATGGAATTCATCAATAAATAGCCATGTATAATTACCTTCTTTTTTATTCATGGCAAGTCTATTCATAATATGATCCAAAACTACAAGATAACCTGTAGTCTGCATAGAAGTCTGAAGTTCTGAAATATCAAAGCAAACAAAACGATTATGAATATCTACATTCGTATCTTTGGAAAAAATATCCATTGAACCAAGAACATATCGTTCAAGTACTAATGCTAAATTCTTGGCTTCCTCTTCAGGCTGTTCATTCATCACATCATAGAAATCTTTAAAGTTAGGCTGTAGTGACAAATCAGTAAAGCCACTTAATTCAAATTTTTCATATACGATTCTACAGCATCTGTCAATAATTGTTTTTTGAATTCCTGTTAAACCATTTCCACCTACAATACTCTCAATGAAAGCAATTATATATTCAGTTTTAGATTTAACTGGATTATTACTTTCTTCATCCGTCAAACCATAATTTAAGGATAAATCAAATGGATTGATTCTGGTTCCAGAAGAAGCGGAAATATTAATGGTCTGACCATGAAACTTTTCGATAATTGGTTTATATTCATTTTGTGGATCAATAACGATAATATGGTCATTAGGATACCTCATAAATATTTGCTCAATATTGCTCTTGCAGGAAAAAGATTTACCTGCACCAGCAGTTGCTAAGATAACACCGTTACCATTCAATAATTGCTTTCTATCACAGAAAATCGGATTTCTAGAAATAAGATTCTGCCCGTAGAAAATAGAATAAGGGTGCATCAAATCCTTAGAATTGAAAGGAACATTAATTGCAGTGGCTTCACTCGTTAAATTACGCTGGAACTGAATATTATTCCATCCAAGTGGAAAAACATGTTGTAAGCCTTCTATCTGCTGCCACCACATTGGTCTAATCTCGATTAAATGCTCAGATGCTTTATCAATAATCTTCTGAGTATCTTTGTTTAACTTTTCGAACGAAGGAGAAATAACACAAATCAGAAAATTAGTTTCAAATACCTTCTGACCATTCTTTTGTAAATCTTCTTTAAACTGTTCTGCTTCTCTAATGGAATCTTCTAATCGTTCATCCTGTACAACACTATAATCATATCCATTTTTATTTGCACGTTTAACTTTATCCAAACGTTCTGTTTTCATGCCTGAAATTTGCTTATCAACTCGATTAATCGACTTGGCATTATTTGTCGGTTGAATATTTAATGTTGTAATTATATTTACATCTTCCATTGTAATCAAAGAATTGTAAAATCTTGGAGTCATAGAATTAGGTAATTTTGACACGTATAAGAGTCTAAGATATTTTTCATTTTCGATTTCAATTAAATCCTTTTCACTAAGATTGATTTTCTTTGGTGATAATACGTCATAGACTGTTAAATCATTTTTCTTTGCATATTCAAAAATATTATCAATTTCTCTGTTCTGCATTGTTTCAACATTTAAAGTATCGTGAATAAATCTCAATCTTTCGTTATTTGAAACTATCTGAATTTTGGATTTAAGGTCATGAAATTTTGTTTCTGTCTTTGCTAAAATAGTCTGGAAGCTATTATACGCTGCACGATAATTTTCTGCTTTCTGAGAAAATACTAAATAACGTTTAGCGATGTAGCAAGTCTGGGTTTTGCTGAGATTCTTTTCAATAATATGATTAAATTCATTTTGAAGTTCACTTAACCCATCATCCAAGTCCTCATTTTGAAGAATATATTGCTTCTTGTACTCATTAGTGTTGAGATATTTATCGGCATTAATAACCTGAATATGAATATGTTCTGAAAAGGAATTAAGAAATTCAACCCACTTCAAAAAAATGTTTTCTACAGTAGAATAATCCGCTTTTGCAAATGAAACATCTTCAAATTCAACGCACATTGAATAAATATTGTCACTTATTTCTATTAAATCAAGCTCCTCATTTGTTGATTTAAAGAACATTTTAAACATGTCTTGACATGTCTTTGGAGTTATTACTTTTGCTGGAACAATTTTTTCTTTTATAGAAGGCTGATTAGAACTGTATTTGACTTTGGACTTCTGAACTTTGTTATTTGTTACTTGTTCTTTAGGAGTATTTTTTTTATTTTTCTTTAGTAGCATTCTTTTTCTCCTTTCCAAAAGCTTGTGCAAGCTCTTTTAAGACCGCTAGATCTTCTTCATTCAAACCAGATGAGGAATAATGAGAAGGTTCTTCAATTACACCAAACATTCTTTTGGCTTCTTCTAATTCACGTTGAGCTTTTCTCTTTGCTTTCAACTGTTTTTTATGCTCCTTTTCTTCTTTAATAATTCGTTGTGCTTCAATTTTTTCTTTCTTTTTCTTTTCTTTCTCTTGTTGCTTTAATAACTTCTGTTGATTTTTAATTTCTGCTTTAGTCATTGTAGAAGCACCAGTGTTCGTATTAATTGTCTCTGCATCAGCAACTGATGAAACAGCTTTCTTTTTGTGTTTATTCTTCTTAGCTTCTTTTTCAGCTGCTATTTCTTTATCAGTCTTGTAAATCAAAGGCTTTGCAAAAGATATGTAATTTCTCCACCAAAATGGAAAAATCTTTTCAGCATCAAGATTGTGAATTTTTATAAATCCAATGAATCCAATGATACCTGCAACTAAAATTACAACATAGCTTGCCAAGTCATCACCAATTGCTTTTGATAAATTCATGTATAATGGAATATTAATTGCTGCAATAGCCAAACAAGCTAATATTTGTCTTAAAGTAAGACCATAAAATTTTTCATGGTATTCCGTAATTTCTTTAGGAATTCTAACTTCTAAATCATCCATTTACTAATTACCCCCTACCATAGATTGAACTTTCTGAGTACCCCAGCTTAATAATGCAGCATACAAACTATTAGCAAAAATGATACGTATTCCTTGACTTACCATTCCACCTAAGCCAGAACCGACTCCAGCTGAATTAACTAAGCATAATAAATATATTTTTGTAATTATGATAATTACCCATGTTTCTATTCCAAGAGCCACTACGCTCATGATAAAGGATTTTGCTGTTCCTCTACCATAATCAGCAATACCCATTGCAATAGGCACTGGAGCAACAGATAAACATACAACGACTTTCATCATAACTGAAACAACAGGAACTAATATTCCAACCGATGTTGCAATCACCGCAATTACCAATATGAGAGCAACAATTACACCGCCAGCTATTCCCCAAAATCCATCACCAATACCATTCGAAATAGCTTCACCAATAGTAATTGTAGTTCCAGAAATACTTAAACTATTGGCAATCGTATTCATATAGTTATTTGTAATATTCAAAAATGTTTCTAAAAGATTTAATGAGTTTTCAACCAAAAACTTAAAAACAAAAAATCTAACTACTTCCATAATTACTTTATCCCAACTGATCCGCTCAATTTCCATTGCTTTTTGAACCATATTAATCATGAAAAATAAGGTTAGTAAAGATAATCCAACACTTACCAATGCTTGATTCACTATTGAAATAATATTATATAATGATTGACCACTATTTAAGACAGTTCTTAAATTAGTAAAATCGCATAGTTGTTTTACTGTTCCAGAAATATTAGTTAAAGAAATGTCATAGGCAAGAAATTTAAACTTAATATCAAATAAGCCTGCAATCCAATCCTTAACACCATCAGATATCCAATCCGTTAAAATATTAGCCATTACTATTGGTGGACGTGTTGCAATTAAATGAGAAATCATAACTTCACCTGCACTTTCATCAATGTCAAAACAAGACAAACACAAAAGTATTTGCCTTGCTAATTCATTTATCCAAATCTAAATCTTCTTCAATAGATTCCTTTTCTTCTTTTTCATCAACTTCTTCTTCAGAAGAAAGATAATTGTCATATTGGCTTTCTACGGAACTATTGATATATTTATCATCTACATTTTTCTTCATAGTATTAGAGTCCGAAAATATCCTTACTCATTGCAATGGCAATTACCATAAATCCAGCCATCATTGTCATTAAGCCACGAGATTTACCTTCAGCATCTTCACGCTGCCAGCCAAGAGCAAACATGACACCACCTACTAAAGCAACTACACCACCAATCTTTCTCAACCAATCACAGGCAAAATCAATAAATCCATCAATAGAACTTGTGTTGCTGTTTGCTGCATGAACAACCATAGTATTGCAAAGCATCATACAATTGATTGAAGTCACAGCTAATACTGCTTTTGGATTTAACTTTTCAGCTAATTTTGAAATTTCATTTTTAATTACATTTAAAATCTTTTTCATAATATATCTACCTCCCTTTTAAATGTTATTCAGTTTCCAAATTAGAATTATCTTGTATATCAAGATTATCTAATTCAGTTGTAAAAGCATTACTCAGATCATCATCATCAACTTCCGATGTGGCAACGTTCTGAGGTATTGGCAATCCCAGCTTTTTACACCAAATGATTACATCTGTAATTTTCTCATTTTTTTGAAGATAATCAACGTGATTATATATATTTGCATGGTTATTTTTCCATTCTTCACTGTCATGGTCTGCATCACGCTCTACCCATGGTTCAAACAACAGATTATATAACGGATGTTCCTTCAAAATATAAGTATCCGAATAGAACGGTGCCATATTTCCACTCATTAATAGTATTGCCTTGTTCTCTGGCATCGTTTTTAATTCATCAACAGTAGCTAATTTTCTTCCTACTTCATCATCGCTTTTTGATGTAGAACCTTGTCTGCTGTATGTTCTACTTGATGATTGTTTATGGATAGTTTGATCACCTAGCAAAGCAGAAAAATATTCAAGAGTTTCTTTAGATGTACTTCCTAAAAACATTTCATAGTCACAGCAATCAAGCAAAGTTTCCCATGATTCTTTATATTTTTCCTTCAATTGTGACAATGACTGTAATCCAATAACTACACCAGCATTAAGACCTCTCATGTAAGCAGCCATGTTTACAAAATTCGGAATATTACCTAACTGTGCCCACTCATCCATATATAAATCAACCGTTGTTGCACACGATCCATAATTAGCTTTCGCATTACTATCAATAATATTAAAGAGCTGCGAATACATAATTGCACCTAAAAAATTAAATGTCGTATCCATTGCTTTTGTAATAATAAAATAAATAATTTTACCATCTGTACGATAACCATTTTCATCTCTAGGGGCATCAATCGGTTGACCAATTCTCCACAACTCCATGTCATCTGTTCTTGTAAGAGCTGCCACTTCTTTTAAGTTAAATGCTTCAAGCCTGCCAACAGCAGTAAGAATAATAGTCTGCATCATCTTTGGTGATGCAGCTGAACCCATAAAATGATCCCACTGCTTAATACCAATATTATCTGGATCTTTTTGTCTCCAGACATCAAACTTAAATGATAATAGACTTTGTTTCTCATTCATAGGTGATGTTTTTTGTGCATCACGTATGAGTGACAATACTGTATTGAAATTTTGCTGTTCAGTTACACAGTTATTCAATACGTAATAGACGAGTGCCTGAAGAAAAAGCATTTCTGCACGTTCCCAGAAAGGATCACCCGTTTGGGTATCAATACTATCTGACTTAGTGTTTTTCATAATAGTATTGATTAATACCATTACATCATCTTCAGCAAAGTCTGAAGTACCACCAGATGCTTTTTTCTCTTCTTCTGTTAATCGTCTAATATTTTGCAACGGATTATAGTGATTAGACTTCCATTTTTCATCCAAGTTAAGACATTTAATAGTATATCCTTTACTTAACATGGCACTTCCACAATCTCGAAGCAATTCGCCCTTTGGATCAGTCACAACAACAGAACCATTGGCATTTAAGATATTTGGTTTGAAGAAGTTACGTGATTTACCAGTACCCGGTCTTCCTAACAATAAAATGTTTCTATTTCTTTTCGAAATTCGTGCGTTTCTCGATACTTTTTCTGTACGGGTAAATATCTGATTATTGTATGGATTTTTATCTTCAAACTGTTTAATTTGACTTGAATCACCCCATTTTGCACTACCGTATGTTTCTTCCCTCATGTTTTTCTTGATAGTCTGAGAATATGTTTCAATACACATCAAGCAAAACAAAGCAGCCATTCCAGCTACACCTAAAGTAGTACTGGTAAAAACAATGTTTCCATTAAACGGAGATAAATCATCTAAAGCGTAAGCTATCGACTCTAACGTAAGTTTCCCATCTATTTCACCTTGAGATCCTAAACGCAATCCAACATAGCCAACAATTAAGCAGACAATTGCTCGTAGCCAGTAATTTTTCTTTTTCTCTTTACTTACTTTCAATGCCATCAGCTATATCAATCCCTTCACTATCTTTAGCAATATTTTGTTCAACATCTTTCAATGGTGTATCAGCTGCTTTTTCCGTTTCTTCCATGAGCTTCATAGCTTCCTGATCTAACTCATCTTTGGTTTTTTTTTGCTCAAATCTATGTGCAGCATCTTGAATGTCTGAATATGAAACGGTTAAATTGAATGTTCCATTAGTATTTTCAATAACCATGCAATCCTGACCTTCAAATTTATTCAATGCATCGTTCAATTCATCTCGTGATTTAAAAACAAAACTAAAAGCATTATCTTCTTTTGTCAATTTATCTACAGAGCCTTTTGCATTATTCATATAGATAGAAATCGGAGAAGAATCTGGACAAAAAGATTTGTAGGATTCAAAGTCTTTAAGCGGAATATATATATCAACATTGTCACCTTCAGTCTTAACAGCACCATAATTTAAACTTTCAAGTGATTCTGATAAACTTGCAAATTGTTTACAGGAAACTGATTGAACAGCATAATCCTTTTCAAAATCAGTGTATTTAATACCAAAGATTTTGCCATCTTTTGCTTTAGATACATCTTCGGCAGTAAGTTTTACATCTGATCCATTTGATATTTCTTCATCTTTTTCGTTAGTAATTCCATCCCCATTATAGTCTTTAGGAGATTTTATACGATCTTCAATGGCTTCTTGAATAATCATATTCTTCCATTCAGTTCTTGATTTATTACATCCAAATTGAAAAGTAGGAGCATTATATTCTTTTAATTTCTCAATTTTCTGATTTGTTTTATTAAGTCTATCCGATATATTTGCTATCTCATTTTTTTCAGCTTCGTTTAATTCTTTTCCACTTTCTTTCTTTGTATTTAGCTCATTTAATCTCGCAATATCATCAATTTTGCTATCTTCCAATACTTTAATCTGACCAGTAAGAGTATTCTCTCGTTTTAGTTTTTCTAGTTCAGCTAATTTGCTTTTTCTTATTTCTACATCCATTTTAGGATTGTCTTTTAATTCTTCTTCAATATTTAAAATCTTTTCATAAGGCTTTGCCATCTTATAAATTTCATCTTTTGAATAATGTTTATCAGGATGTTTGCTATCTTTAATATAAAGTGGAACTCCATCTCTTTTTGCCTTAGCAGCAATTTTCATCATTTCATCCTGTGTAAGTTCATATTCACTATGAATTAATTCTTTAGTAGAACCATCTTTTTTACAAAGTTCTACTGCTTTAGTCAGATGATTTTCTTTATAAGATTTAGCGGCATTTTTACCTTTGATAAAACCTTTTTTTGCAAGCCACCCCATGAATCTTCTTAGAGGTTCTTGCATGTATCTCTCCATTATGCTTTTTGTACTTGTTTCAGCACCACCATCATTCATGATTTATCACTCCTTTTCTATTTCAAAGTCATTGTTTTTTTTTATAGATTCTTCGTGTTGTTTCCTGTCTTGAATTTTTTTTACCTGTGCATTAATTTCTGGTACAGTTAGCTGCTTTTGAAATTTATTTTCTTTAGAATATAAGGAAAACTTAAAACTTAAAGGACATTTTAATTCATAGTTTTCGCTATCATGTTGTTTTAGATTTTTAACATTAATTTTTATATATCCATCATTAACATTTACATACGCAAATTGATCATGTATTGAAATATTATCTTTACTAATTAAGTTCTTTTCTATTTTTTCAGACTTCTGATTTATCAAAAGATTAGCATTTGTAAGATGCAATTCCCTTTCAATATCAGAAAATATCAAAATATCTTTATAGTTTTTCCCATCAGCAGTTTTAAATTTTGCATCTACATAAGGAAAATGCTCTGGCGAAAACAATGAAGAGTAAGGATATACAGCAAACCTATGATTTTTAAGTTTTTCAGGAATAATAATTTCTGAATACATTTTACTCTTAGTAGTTGCTTTAGAAAATAGTGATTCTTTTCTTAAAGAATTGATGATATATATTTCCTCTACGCAGTCTTCTAAATTAACTTTATAATTTTCTTGATCTGAATTAAATTTACGAACGATTAAATTCTTTTGTTCATCATTTAAAACTATTTTAGCATATCCTTTATCAGTAAAATACGTGACATTGTTAAATGCTTTTTCATAAGGAAAATATTCTTTCTCTTTAAATTCTAAATACTCTTTGTCATTCTTCAAAGTATCTTTAATCACATCACTTACATTGATGCATAAATCTTTGATGTACTTATTAGGGTTATTTATAAATAGCTCATAGCATTTTTTAGAAAGAAGTCTGTTATTTTTCTGAATAAAAGCTGTTTCTACTCTTTCACCTTTGTATTTAGAGATATATTCCTTAAAACAATTGAAGAAATACTCTGTTAAGAGTTTATCTCTCAACTCTGTAAATCCGTCTTTTTTCGGTTTTTCTATTTCTGATGGATGAATAAGATTATAATAATCTTCTTTGGAAAATGTAGGATTATGCTGCATTGCAATCTCAATAAATTGCACTTCATCACCTTTATTTTTAATTAGTCCATCTTTTCGCATTGCAAAATAGGCTTTTTGAATACTTGAAGTCTTATTAGACTCCAAGTATTTGTTTTCTATTAAAAATTGCAAAGCAGATTCTTTAAACGCTATTATCTGACTTGCCTTAATATTTGTGTTACCAATATCTCCAAAGTCCTTATAATTTCCAACTTTAGAAATATCAATAACAGAAACTCTAAAACCTTCCTGAAGCAGTATAGGAATTTGTTTTAACATTGCTCTCTTTCCAGCTTCATCATTATCCAGTGCTAGAACAAGTTCACACTTCAGTTTTTTTAATAGTTCGATATGTTTGGATGTAATAGCTGTTCCCATCAAAGCAACAACATTATCAATGCCAAGTTTCTTAGATCCAATAACATCCATAAAACCTTCAACGATAAAGAGTTCCTTACCATATGATTGAGACTTGGCATTTGAATAATTAAACAATATTTCTGACTTATGAAATACTTTTGTTTCTTGTGTTAATAAATATTTTGGCTCTTCTCCGTGAATAGTTCTTCCACTAAACGCAACAATGTTCCCATACTCATCAGCAATTGGGATAATCAAACGATTACGAATGCGGGTATCTGTTAATGCTGAAATTTGTGCTTTTTCATTAATAACACCACCAAAATTTCTCTCAGCCGAAAAGCCAAGTTTCATATTCTTGGCTATTTCGTCTGATATACCTCTTGAATGAAGATACTCTACGCACTCTTCACCATCAGTCGTAGAAAGATCATAATTAAACAAGGTGGCAAAATAAGAATTACTTTCTAGTATTTCCTTCTGTTCATTATCATACCTTTCACTTTTTTTGTTATCTTCCGACTTTAAATTAGTAAGATCAACATTAATATGACATATTTCAGCTGCCTTTTTTACTGCATCTGCCGTACTGAATGTCGGATTATTATTAATCTTGTTTTCATATTTTTTAATAAAGGAAATGGCATTCCCACCCTCGCCACAGCTAAAACATTTTACAATATTTCGCTTATTATCAATATACATTGAAGGATTTTTATCATCATGAAAAGGACATAAGCATTTGTTTCCATGTACTGCTATTCCGTAGTTTGATAAAACATCCCTTATATTTGCTTGCTGAAGTACTGTTTCATAAGCATTTGACATACCTTATCTCCGCTTATTTGTCTTTCAAAATAAAATCTATTGGTGTAACATCTGTAAGACCATTTTCATATTTAACATTTTCAATATATCTGGTCACAATTTCTGAGAATAATTCGGTTAGGTATTCTTTTCTTTCTGCTTCATCATCAAAGAAAAGATCATCTCTGTTTTCATAAACTTCTATTAAATCAACATCTCTAAGTAAGCCAATATTTTCTTTTTTATTCTTTGTGTTCTCCATTTTATTACCCTTTCTTACTTTTACTTTTCAAGTTCATTATCTGCTTCTACTAATAATTCTTTTGATTTATCTTTGCCTTTTGAAAGACTAAGTTCCAAACTTTTATCCATTCCAACAATAATCTGGTCTGCTGCTTCACTAATGTATTTCATATTAGCATTAATCTTTTCTGAATCTCCAGCCCATGAAGCTACATATGGAAATGAATAATCGGATGTGTCTAAACCATAATGATATGCAACAGTAAAAGCAACACTTTCAGCTTGTGTCTCCTTGTCTTCTCTGCTGAATTCTATATTTTCCTGTTTCAATTCCTTCAATTTATCCGTATTATGCAGAATTGCATGAGCTGTTTCATGAATAGCAGTCTTTAAAGTTTGCAGTTCACTCATTCCAAATTGAAGAACGATTTTATTTTCAACTGGACTGAAATAACCTTTAGCACCATTAGAAATTTCCGAAAAATCAACAGGTACTGGAGCAACATCTACAACTGCTTTAAGTAATTCTCTATAATTGCTGACTTTATCATTTAACTCATCAATCCCAAAGTCTAAGGGAATTATCTCTTTACCTTCTATCTGCTGCGTCTGTGAAATATCAAAGACATTACCAATTTTAAATGATAATCCTTTCTGACCGCTATATTCTTTAATGTGGTTCCCTTTGTCATCTACAATCGGCTCTTTTGTTTCAGGATCAACTTTATCTTTATAGATCTTGTATTCCACAGGAACAAAAATTTTTATTCCCTTAGCTCCACTAGTCACAAATCTATTAAAATTCTTCTTCCATGAAGGATAAGAAGCTACATAAGAAGCAGCAGGACATTGCATCATAATGAGCATTGTGTTGTTGAAACTATAATTATGAAATTTAGAAATGCTTTTTAAAACAGCTGCATATTTTTCTGACGTTAAAAATTCTTTAACCCCTTGTTCAACAAGCTGCATTGCATTATCAATTTCTTGTTTTCGTTCTTCAGCACTTTTCGATTTATAGGAAAATTTATTATATTTTGTCATTTTCACATCTCCATTTCTTCTTCACTTTCTGTCATGTCTTGTTCCAAGTTTTCATTTAAGTTACATACCATCTCTTTCAAATATTCGTTAAATACGTCATCTTCAGAACGAATAATATCGTAAATTTTATCAATATTATCATCCGAAATCTCTTTTCCATTTTTATCTAAATATTCATGTATTGCAAGTGCTGTTTCCAGCTCATATACATTCTTGTTCTTAAAATAGTCTAAAAACGATCGAATATTGTAATTTTTCTCACTGATAGCTCCCATCTCTAATGATATTTCTTCATCGTTAAAATAGTTTTCAATGTTTGGATGCGATAGGCAAATATCTTTTTCTTTATTTTTTGAGTAATATTCAAATTCTTCTATGGAATCACTACCAAGTCTCGAAAGTCTGTATGAGTAATCTTCATTTTCAAGAATTTCAAGACCTTCCAGCACTGTTTTAACTTCTTGAAATTCATTCCGCCATTTTAAAAAATTCCATCCTATACAGATTTCATTATTTCCTTTTATGAAAACATCACAATTATTTAAAAGATTAATATCATTTGTGTGTTCAGTTACATATTCCGATAATCTTTTAAAGCCTTCATTACTGACCAAAATTCGCACATCACTATAATATCCCATTTTTTTCTCCCATTCAGATAAAAGGCAGCCGAATTCGGCTACCCCTACATTTCTATCTCCATGTCATCTAAATCTTGCTCTTTTTCTTTGTATTTTTCGATTATTGCATCTGAACTCTGACTTCGTATTTTTAACTCATATTCCAATTTTGCATATTCACATTGATAGAAATCATCAAACTTTTCTGCAATTTCACCAAGTTGCATGTTGACCCATTCTTGCTTGTACTTAGACATTGGTTCATGGGACTTCTCCGAATCCAGCCGTACTGAAATAGTTCCATCATAATAATTTACACATACATAATGTTCATAGTCGTTAAATGGTTTCACCCCAATTCCTTTATTAACCCAAATAAGGCAATCGGCATCAGCTTTATCCCCTCTTGCTCTATGGCAGTCAGCATAAGGACGAAACTCTGGATATTCCTCATAAAACGGGATCATTGCTGTCTGCGGATAGTTAAATTCTTTCCGCAGTTCATGTAACTCCTTTGCTCTTGGCAGGATTTCTTTAATTTTATCGTAGACAAGATTGAACTCCTTATTCTCTGTCTCTTTCTGCAATTGTTTTGCATATTCTTCCTGCTGTCTGACTTTATCCAGTCTTTCCAGTAAAGGATTTCTTTTCACTTTCGATGTGTTTTCTATATCGTCTTTTGTATATTCCTTAACAAGACTGTGCTCAATTATTTCAGCATTGCTGTCATACTTTGTTTTAAATACTCTATAAGAGTTGCCTTCTGTCAGTTCTGGCAAGTCTTTTCCTGCCATAATCATTTCTTCCGCCTGATTTTCATTCTGACATATATGTACAGAATTTAAAGAATTTGATGGTCTGTCATACAACTCTATTGTGTACACACCATTCAGACTGTTTTCGTATAATTCTTTAGCTTTTTTTATATCTTCTTTATTTAAAAATTCCATGTTATCTTTTCACTTTTCTCCTTTCTAAAATTCCGTGGGCGTTTCGCCCATCAAAAAAAGCACAGTTGAATTTGTTTCATTCAGCCGTGCTTCTCAATATGTATAAATATTTCAGCATACAAATTATAGCACATTCAGAATTTAAATTTTCGGTCAATTTTGACCGATTTTAACGGTTTTGAATGCATTTTATAGAAATATTTATTAAAAATGCTTAAAAAGAGTGCCTTTCTGTTTCCTTTTCAGTTAATTTGTTTAAGCGTTCTTCAAAACTTTCTCTTAATTCTTCTCTTGTCATGATTACAATCTCCTTTTTTTATTTTACGCATCAATACTGCGTTTCTTATTGTGTTTTGTAAGGCATCCAGTTTTGGGTAATGATTTATTTAAGGGATAGATGCCTTACAGAATTTGGTAATGGTCTGCTCGTAGCAGTGAGCTATCCGCAGACATAGAAATAGGTATGTCAGTGTTCAATGCTCTCTCATAGGGAGGAGAGAGGGACATACCTATTTAGGAGAAAGTCAGAGATTGATCAGCTCTGACTTTACAGAAACGGTGTCTGACTTTGGGAACAAACCAAATTCAGACATAAGATAGAATACCATAAAAAACATGGTATTCTAGTTATAATTTAGCTTTTTTTATATCTTCTGTATTATAAAATTCCATATTTCAACTCCATTCAAAGGGGCAGCCGAATTCGGCTACCCCTACATTTCTATCTCCATGTCATCCAAATCTTTTTGTTCTGATTTTTCTTTATTATTAGCAGTTTCATTTTTCTTATAAAGGACATTTTTCCTATAAGTAATTTCTTGAATATTATCAATATTATCTATTTGCCAAGTCCTGTTTTGATTTGCGATATCAAGTTCAATGTCTTGCTTGGATATTTTCCTAGAAATATCATTAATCTTTACATTCAGATTGATAGCATCAATATCCTTTATTGCAGCATATACTTCTCGCCTTGTATGATATTTATTATGTGGATTATTTATTAAATAATCATATTCTTTTTGAACTTCTTCATCATATAAAATATCGTATCCAAGTCTATCTCTATTAGAAATATCTTTGCCATTTTTACCTGCCGGATAATAATAGTGTACTTCTTTGAGCCATTCATTAAATTCATTTTCAATTGTTTCTTTTGGATTTTCCAAATACTTTATTACTATATTCAAATCCTCAAACTTTACTACATTATCTGGCAATAGAGCAATCTGTTTAATATACGCTTTAGCCGCAGTAGTCTTTGCTTCCTCTATACTTGTATCTCTTAACCCTCCATGTTGAAATGCAATATGTTTTAATTCTTCTTTATGCTCACTTTTATAGTTGCAGATTGTTGAAGCAAAATGCTTGTTATATCTTTCCAGCACAGCATCAAAAGAGCCTAAATAATAAGACGTTTTCAATTCAGAATGATTATTATACGAAACACTAAAATAATAACTATTTCCATATAGTTCCTTCGATGATTCCTTATAAATACCAACAACTTCTAGTTTTGTATATAAACCTCTATCAAATGCACTATATATCAAATACATTGATGTATTTATTTTTACTTTTATGAAGCATTCATATTCAGACTTAAAAGCAGAAGCATCATCTCTATCAAGCCATAGTTCAAACGGAGTTTTTTCTACTTCGTCAAATGTGATTCCATGTTCTTCGGCTTTGTCTAACATATAGTCATAATATCCTTCAAATGTTCCCATTTCAATTTCTTCTATGGCTTCTGAAATCGATGTATATTCTTTGCAGATTATTTCATCATTAATTGAAAAGATATATTCCTCATGATTAATATCATAATCTAACTGCAAAGTATATTTTTCCTTTTCATCACCAGTAGTATATGCTATCCCAAAAATTCCATCTTCTGGTATTTTCTTCAATGATACTTCTTCATATTCTCTTTCACAAAATTCGTTATACACTTTTAAAAATTCATTTCTTTTATTATCCATACTAAACTCCTCAGTTTAAAAGGTAGCCGATTTCGGCTACCCCCTATATTTCTATTTCAAAATCTTCTAATTCCTGCTTTGATTCTTCTTTATTATTTTCACAATCTCTTTTTGAAAATTCAAAAAGCCAGTCATATACTAAACTTTTAAGTTCCTTATCCCTTTCCGAATTTAATGAATATTCATGGTGTAGTATTGCCTGATACCCAGTCCTCACTTTTATAAACGAACTCAATCTTACTCCATCTTCAATTTCAATGCTTTTTGTTAATGTATATAATCCACGTTCACCATAAGTAATTTCTATACCATTTTCTAACAATTCACCTTGTAAAAGATTTTTCCAAAAGTCTAAGATTTTGCGTTCTGTTTTCATGATCCTTTTTTCTATTACAGGATTACAAGAGAAAAGTTCTTTTGGTGTAAATTTAAATCTAGGAATTTTTTGTTTATTTAATTTCATAACATAATTAAGTTTTCCCTAAAAAGTAGCCGAAATCGGCTACTCTATTTTAATCAAAATAAAAGACGTATCTCTACGTCCATTGATTTGTAATTTGTTTTGCTAATTGGTGGATGTTTTTTCACCCTAAGCATTTATTGATCTTACTGTAGGCAGCCGTCAGCCTTTTAGAAGCACTTTTTGAAGATACTGTTGGTAGCTTTTACCTTTAACAAATATAACACAATAGCATTAAAAAGTGCATAATTTATTACATTAGAATTTCAAAATCAATATTCTGCTCATCATTTTGCATAGAGTCGTTAGCCTTTAAAGGATTGAGTTCAGGATTAATACTATTTCCTTTCCATGTGCCATGATTTCCATTAATTCCATTATAGTACTTAATTCCTATATTATTTTTTCCTTTTTCCCACTCATGCAAATTCTTAGAAAAGTCATCAATAAGAATGTTTGTTGTATCTTCTCGTAAAATAATATAATCAAGTTTTGGCACACCATAAGGCACAAAAATACTTGGAATGTTTTCTAATCCATGATTATCCAGCCATTCTCTTTTTTCAATTGATGCATATCCGTTTTGATATGCATGAGATAGTATGCACACATCATTACCTTTATCCACTAAATTTTGTACATATTCAATAGCTTTATTGTCAGGTTTTCTATTTAAAAAATATCCCTTTTCAAATGTATCTTCCTGACTCGCTAAAGAGTTCCACTTTGCAAGTACTCCATCCATATCAACATAAAATTTCAATTTCATATAAATCTTCTTCCATTACATCTCAATTTCAAAGTCATCCGTTTTATCTGATTCATAATTTTCAAAATAGAAATTGCCCTTATAGTTGTATGCCTTTTTTTGAAAGTCTTTTTCAAAATCATATCCTTGATCATTTCTTGATAAGCCACCATTAATCGGTACAACTCCAACTGTTCCAAATTCAGATAAGTCAGGATATGTTTCATTATAAACATAGGACATAATATAGCCGTGTTTCATATCATTTCTATCATATTTCCATTCTTCTTTTTCGTCAGAAACATATAAAAGGCTATCCATTATCATCTTTTCTCCATACCCAAAATCATATGTTCCTTTTATGACATGATATACCATTGCTTCATTTTTTTCTTCAAATTCTTTTATTAGTTTTTTCGTTTCTGTATTCACATCATACAAAATGCCAAAATATTCTGAAGTTAGAACTTCCCCATTTTTATATTTTTCTATTGCTTCTGGCATAAGCTGTAAATAATTCATTCTTTTAATTGCTTCAATCTTTTTTTCTTCTAAACTAACGTCCATATAAGGTTCCTTTCCATTTAGTTTAAAAGGTAGCCGAATTCGGCTACCCCTATATTTCTATCTCCATATCATCTAAATCTTTTTGTTCAGATGGTTCATTTTTAATTTGATTAATAAATGAATTGTTTGAGTTTTCTTCTTCAGCAACAATATGAAAGCAATCACCTTCAGATGGTATCAATCCAAGCGATCCACCATTTTTCCAACTCACATGAACAGTTCCTGCATCATCAACATAATCTATTTTTCCTTTTGTTCCTATTTCTGGAGCTTGCGGATCATCCATATAATCTAATTGGATTGTCATTCCTTTTTTATAAGTTTCTCTTAATTCTTTTAATTTTCTTTCTGTAACACCAAACATAATTTCATCACTTTTCCTTATCATAGTCTTTATCATTGTTATTTTCATAATCTAAAAAATCAGAAGACTTCAGATCCTCTGATTTTTGCTTTTGAATATTTTCTTTCAGTTTTATCTTAAATTTATTTTTTTCCTCTTTTGTTTTATATTCTGTTAGTTCATCCAATTTTTTTATCAACTGTTCAGCATCTTTTCTTACTTCTATTAATTGGCTTTCATCGCTTGAAATGTCCTTTAGAAAATCTAAATACATAGTAATTTTACCTTCGGCTAAATCCAAAGCTATTATATCTGGAGTCGTGATATCCTCATAATCCATATAATCATACCAATCATAATCTTGAGCAAATCTTACTAAATCATTTGCTAATTCAAATTCTTTTGTTTTGTAAACTCTATTTGATATATCAACATATCCACACATGTCTACATAAAAAACTTTTTCATCATCAGGGAACAAAATTAAATCACTTACTGAAAGTGACCTACCTTTATAATCTACAGGATGATTAACATTGAGCTTTTCATATATACTATCCAAGGAAGTAAGATCATCACATTTTGATACATATACTGAATCATAGTCATTTATATCAAACTTTTCTCGTATATCATTCCATGCTTCCCAGCCTTTTGTATGAGTCCACCACTCCTTCAATTGCATTATTTCAAATTTTTTCATATGCCCTCTCTAAAACAATAAAAGAGCAACCATCTTCGATTGCTCTCTTGTCTTTTTTTCTTACACTTATTGATATTAGTATAATACCTCAATTCCATGGTGCATTCAAGGTACTAAGCAATTTTATTGATTTTTTGTAGAGTAGCCAAATTTGGCTACCATAAAGCACATCTTAATTTTTTCTTTTGTTTTTTCTATCTTCATCAAAGTTATCTGCCCTTTTCGCTACAATACAACATGAAATTACGAATGCAATTAGAAATATTGCAATAGCTATTCCAATGTATTCTGCCACTCCTGTTCTTATTGATGGTAAAATATGATTTTGATATTCAATAATATAGCTATCAGATTCGGTATTATTATCAATTTCAATCTCTACTACTTCTTTTGAAAGTCTGTACCCTTTTGGTGCTTTTGTTTCTTTTATGTAAAACACTCCACTTTGACCTTCTTTATTGTTAGCAAAACCATAAGTCAACTTATCAAACGTAGCATACCCTTCTTCATTCGTTGTGACTGTCATTAATGGAATCGTACATTCTTTATCCTCATACAATGTAAATTCAACATCTTGTGTTTTTATCGGCTCTTTAGTCTTGCTGTCAATTTTGATAACACGTACACTTTTATAATCTGGCTTATCCTTCATTTCAACTTTTTGAATTTCTCCTGAAGGTTGAATAGTAAATTCAACATCTTCAGCAATCTGATACCCAACTGGGGCAAGATTTTCTTTTAAAATGTATGTTTTACCAGAAGTTAAGCCATAAATCTTTTGCGAATCGGATGCACTAATCCATGTAGCAATAATTTTGCCTGTTTCCTTATCAATAATTGATAACTCAGCCCCTTCAATCGTTTCGCCAGTTACAATATCCGATTTTGTGATTTCCGTCTTCGTGATTTTGTTTTCAAATTCTTTAGTATGAGAATAAATTGTTTTCTCAAAATTGCCATTGTCTTTTTTGAATTCAACAATATATTCTTTATCATTTAAAATGTATCCACTTATGGTTTTTATTTCTTTAATAGAATATTTTCCCATAGGTATACCGCTTAATTTTATTCTTCCAGTGGCTGATGTACTGTAAATTCCATTGTCAGAAGTAACACTTCCTTCATTTAAAGTTACCTTATCACCATTACCAGCATCTCCCGAATTAATTGAAATAGGCTCACCTTTTTTATATAAAAGTCTTTCATTTACAATATCGTAAATATCTTCCGCTGCATTTATCTGGAATTCTATACCAGATGGTGAAGTTTGAATTCCATCAGCAACAATAGCTGCATCATTCATTTCTTCTAAACCTTTTTGGATAGTCAATTCACCTACTGGACGAATATAATTAACAACTATTCTGTTTGTTGTTTGATTTCCTATGATCGTTAATGGGTAGCCGATTTCGGCTACCACATAATGGTTTGGGCTTTTTACTTCAGTTAGAACGTATTCTCCAGCAATTAAATTATCTACTTTTATATGTCCATTCTTGACTATTATATCCTCATTGTAATTAATACCAGCTGTTACTGACTTTAAATTAAACTCTGCACCTTCAAGTAAATCACCGATATTGTTTGTTTTGGTTAAATCAAGTGAACCTTTTGCAATTTTAACATTGATCTTAGCACTTGTAGAAGCACCACCACTTAGCCTTCCTACAGATTGACTATTCGGATTGTAATAAACTACATCTTCACTATTTGAAGACTTATACCATGCATTATATTCAATAATAGCATTATCCTTATCACCATCTTCTAGCCATATCTTTAATTCATTACCATTTTTTTCTGTATGTACATTTTTGATATTACTTTGTACATAATATTGAAAGACACCATTTGTATCCGTTAAAGTTTTTGCGTATTCTTTACCGTAACCATCTAAAATAATTGTTTGATTATTCCAGCTAACAGAACTATTCATTACCTTTAATCTATTATTAATCAAATCTATTTTGGCCTGTATTTCTGGATGAATAGATTTCACTAGATCAGCATCCATTTCTTGCCATATTCTAATCTGAGTAGCCCATGCCATCTCATCAGAATAATCATTATCAAATCCATATCCCAAAGCACTGATCAATTTAATTTGTTTCTGTATAGAAACATCTGGCACAATGTTAGAAAGTGTTGATAATGAGTATTGGTTTAAGTAATTTCTATTAATCAAACGTAATGGTTCTAAGCAAAAAACTCTTTTTCCATTTATTTCTAGAACTTTATCATGAGTTAAAAAGTTGTATGTCTGACCATACATTTCTGCATAAAATGGTCGAACATTAATAACCCATTTATTTGTTGCTGCGTCAGTGGAATCTCCTCTTTTCCAAGCAGACTCTACTACTAGAGTATCATTTGACGCAGCATTTACTTTTGTAATTATCAAATTTTGAAACACACTAAAAAAGCACAAGATGGTCATGATCCATTGTGCTATCTTATGTTTCTTCATAAAAGTTATTATTTTATCCTCTCCCTTCTTAACCAAACAACGCAAAAAAAGAGAAGAAATAAAATCTTCTCTCATATATTTTAAAGTGATAGGCATTGTTTGGTTCAATAACAATTCTATGGTACCACAATACACTTATATCATAAATTTATGGTGCATGTCAATAGCACGCTATTGATTTTTCGTGAAAAGAAAGATTAGCATTTCTACTATTCTTCCGTAATATCTATATCAAAATCATCTTTACTTTCTTCAAAATCATTTTGCTTTTCTATATATTCCTTGCACTTTTCTTCCAATAATTTGAAATCACAACATCTCTTAGAAATATTATTATTAGGTCTTTGTTCTTTTAGTCTATATAATTTTTCAGCATTTTCCAAAATTAGATTTTCGTCAATATATGATGCTTCAGTACACAATAATTTCCAATACATCTTTTTATCTCTTAGACTTGTAAATTCCCTAAATTGTTGTAAATTATCAAATGTTATTTTTGTATAGTTCTCTGATGTAACTGGAATCATATTATTCAAATCTATTGCTCCATAAATTTTTTGTGTTTTTGAATTTACTATTTTATAAAAATCAATATCATTTTTCATATTTGTGAATTTTGGTTTATACGAAGTTAAAGGAGCAAAGTAATCCATATCATCTGATTTTAGAAGAATTCCTAAAAAGCATTTCATTCTATCCTTATATTCAATATTTGGTACATAAATATCAAAATCTTTAAGATATTTAATATAGTCTTTATCAATAGCATACCAATCCATAAATTCACCTCTTTTGCTAAATAAAAGATTACCTTCTATTAGAAAGTAATCCTCTTCTTTTACTTTCACTTTTGAACTGGAAGTGAGAACCACTTTATTGTCGTTTTTGAGCTGGATACGATAACCACTTTATTATTCACTTTTGAACTGGAAGTGAGAACCACTTTATATGAAACATTACTGTTTCTTTTATATTATATGAGGTTTTCCCTCATTTAATACATCTATAATATACCACTTATTTATGATTTTGTAAATACCTTACATTTTTGCAACTAATTATTCATAGGAATTATATGTATCTAATATTTTGGCTTATTTATGCCATTTATCCATATTTTTATTTTGCTAGTGCAATAAATTAATATATTGCACTTTGTTCCGTGTGAAACTATAATTTAATTATTAATTGAGGAACTATACATGCAAACAAATAGAACTTTTTCAGAACAAATGCAGCAACTATCAGATGAAGTATTATCTAATAATACAAATTGTAGCAATGATTTTAATACTGGCGAAGTAGACACTGCTAAATTATTGTTAGAAGTAGCAGAAGTGCATAATCTACATCACGATATTGAAGCACTTGAAAAAGAGAATCTTGAATTAAAAGAAAAATTAAATATAGCAACTATCTATATCCAAGAATTAGAAAATAAGACAAAACACAATTCAAGGAATGCTGGAAGGCACAAATTAAATACAACTCAAAAATTCAGTGATTTTTGTTCACTTATGCAAGAAAAAAAGACCAAAGAAGAAATAATGCTTTCATTGCATATCTCAAAAAGAACATATTATTACTATTTAAAAGAATACAACTTAAAAAGATAGCCACAATTAGCTATCTTTTGTTTTCATATTGATCACACCACTTTTTAAAGGTTTTACCACTAACTCCAACTGATTGACCAGCTTTCCGTAATGATATTTTTCCCGTCGAATACGCATAATACAAAGACAGAAAATTTTCAGGTATATGTTTTTCTTTTCTCCCAAGACTATTATTGGATTTTATCAACCCTTCTTTCTGCTTTATTACCTTTTTACTTCTGTCAGAGCTATAAACATATTTTGTAAAAGAAATAGCACTTTCAATATATTCATCTGGTAGTTTAGTTGCATCTGATAAATCAGGATTATCTAAAAGTATGACATGAACTTTTCTTATAAAACGGATATTATGATATTGTTCTACTTGATTTTTGATGGATTTTCCAAGACTTGAAATAGTATCGACATATAGCAAATCACCTTCAGCCAATGTATCTAATAATTCATCTATGCTGCCATATTCAAACCATTTTTCTGCTTGCGATAATATTTCACTATAGTTTGAACTATCTGCATTTTCAATTTTATATGTCAGATAATAAATGTGATTCATGTAGCTTTCCTTTTAAATATTATACATCCATTATTATTGGCAGCATTGTTGATAATTTCATAAATCATTTTAAAGTTTCTTTTTGCAACCACGTTGTTTTATCTGGAGTTATCACTAGAATATCTACAGAACCGCCTACTGTTTCTATAACATTCTTAAAGTGCATAGTTTTAATTGTCGTTTCAACGGCATATCGTGCAAAATCAACAGCATCCTGTAATGTAAAATATTCCCATAATATATTCTCGTATGGCAATTCAGCATATGTACCATCTGTATGTTTCACAGCAACATTTTGTATCAATCTTGTTAAAGTAAGTGTTTCACCATCCCAACTTGCACCCTGACTTGTTGTATCTATGCGTTCGATTTGGTTATTTTTAATATTTAATTTGAATATTACTTGATACTTTTCTCCATTCTTTAAACTGTCATATCCAGCCACCATAAAATCGGTATCTGGAATTTCTTGAAACTTACTAAAATAATCTAGTATTATTTGAGGAATGTTTTCTACGCTAGTATCTTCACATATTTTTGTCCGTATCATATCTTGAATATATCCTGTAATTGGTTTTCCTAATAAAGATGCTTCTCCACAAGTGGATATACCTGCTCCATTTGGACACACAAATGTTTTATCTGTAGAATTAGTCAAATGAACTCCGATACGCTGAATAATATTTTCCCCATTTATTTCAGTATTTGCATATGTAGTTCTTCGATCACTTGCAAGAACAATGCCCTCATTAACATAAACAGCAATAAGAAATGACATAATATTTTAATATCCCCTTTTATAATATAAATTATACACTTTAAATGCATCTATGATATTATAATAACGTAAAAGAGCTACCGATAAGCGGTTGACTCCAATATTAGCTTAAATGATCGCTAAAGATGTGGTGTCGTCAGCGGTCATTTTTCTTTTTCGATTCCATATAGGAATCAAATGCTAAACAGCATCCAATAATTGTAAATATCAATGAAATTACACTGATAAGATCAGATATTGTCATATATGCAACTCCTCAAAAGAGAAGAAAGAAGAATCACTCCTCTTCTGTTTTCCTTTCTATAAAACATGAAAATGAAACAATGAGGAGTCAACCGCCTACCGTTATTTGGTAACTCGGTAATCATTATACACTATTTTTTAAAGGCAGCCGATTTCGGCTACCCTTTATTTACCACTTAAATAGACTTGCCTGAACATGAAAAAAGGAAGATTATGCATCTTCCTTTCTCTTTATGTAAGATTAGCTATTTGCGTGCTTTCTCTTCTTATAGAAGTATAATGCAATACCAGCAAGACATCCTGCAAATACTGCACCTGCAAGTAAGAATCCATCAGAATCCATTGTCCTGATTGCTGGAAGTAATGTGTCTCTTACAACAATCTTAACCGCATTGTCATTTGCAAAGTTGTAATCTTCGGAGAGAACAACATCATGGTTATCCTTGTTAAGTCTGTAACCCTTTGGTGCTGCCGTTTCACGAACATAGTAACCAGATAATGTGTCCTTAGTACCATCTCCATTGTATTCAACACACCATGTGATGTTACCCTTGCCATCTGTCAAACCTTTAGCTTCTTTTCCAGATACTTCCTTGGCTACCTTGCCATCCTTTGTATAAAGTGTGAGTTCTGCACCCTTAAGAAGTTTCTTTTCATTCTGCTTATCAACTTTGATAGCTGAAACATAATACTGCTTACGAGTATCTACACCAACAATTACCTGATGTTCTTCGTTTGTACCTGTTACCTTGAATGGCTGATCTACCATCTTTTCAAATCCAAATGGTGTTTCATCTTCACGTAAAATGTACCAAACATCACCAGATTCTTCATTAGAACCCTTTACGTAGCCAGAAATATCTGTAGCCTTGTCTTCTGTAATAAATGTATAAACAGGAGCTTTTTCATTACCGTTTTCATCTACTGCTGGAGTAATTGTACCATCATCATTCTTGACTGCTTCAAGGACACTCATCTTAGCACCCTTAACTCTGTCACCATGGTTATCTACTTTAGATACTGCAATATTTGTTGTAATGTCTTCCATTGTTACCTTAGTAACTTCGTTTGTACCATACTTTGGAACTGTGAACTGCATCTTAGTTGCCTTGTAAACACCTGCAACGTATTCAGATTCAACAAGTTCGTATGTATGTTCAGCACCAAGAACTTTATCCAATTCAAATGGTTCACCAGTTGTTACACCGCCATTAGGAAGTTCAACTTCTGTAGGATTTTCAGCATCAGTAATATCTGTCAGCTTGAGTGTTACTCCCTTGACATAATTACCATTATCGTCAACCTTCGCAATCTGATACTTGATTGGAGCATCAACCATTTCAAGATTCTGGTCAATTCCATCAGCTGTTACCTCAAATGTGTAATCTTCAGCGTAATAATATCCAAAGATGTCTTCAGAATAGTCTTCATGCCATGTGTAACTCTTGCCTTCTTCAAGTCCAGAAATATCATGTGGCTTATCTCCAGAAGTCCAAGATTCTACAGTGTTTCCATCTTCATCTGTAATAGTAATCTTTGCCCCTGATACTTCATTGCCGTTTCCGTCAGTCTTATTGAGTGTGACCTTCTTATCAGTCATATCAATTGCCTGATCAACTTTGACACCATTCTCATCAGCACCACTTACTTCAAATGGAATGCTTGTAGCTTTTACATATCCAGCAGGAGCTGTATTTTCATTTAAGATGTACTTCTTGCCTTCTTCAAGTCCATTCACCTTGTGTTCAGTACCATCAGAAGTCCAGCTGTCAATGACATTACCATCTGTGTCAGTAACACTCATTTCAGCACCTTTGACTTCTTTACCACCCATATCAACTTTAGATACAGTTACCATCTTGTCAATCATTGTTACAGGAGTTACAGAGCCATCTTCATTAACTTTAAATTCAATACTTGTAGCCTTTACATATCCGTCTGCTGCAACAGTTTCTTCCAAAGTATAGGCTTCGTTGATATGCAATCCTTCAATCTTATGTGGATGATCTCCAGATACCCAAGTCAATTCATTACCATCTTTATCAAGAACTACATCTCCGTTAGAATCTTTCACAGTTAATGTAGCTCCTTCAAGCTCATCATCTCCTGTTACTGTCTTCTTGGAAATTTCAACCTTAGTAACTTTATTTACAATAGCATCATTAGCTGTCTGAACCTTAGATTTATCTTTCCAGTCAGTTATTTCTGCATCATCAGCAAATACGACTTTATATGTCTTATGCTGTGCGTCAGTGTCTTCCTGTTTGAATTCTACTTCACGTTCTGTTGAATCAAGAACTACACCTGCTGGAACTGCTGTTTCTTTCAATGTGTATTTACCCATTGGAAGATCAGTTACAGAAGCTGTGCCATCAGCATTCAAAGCAATGCTGCCTACTTCAGTACCATAAACATTCTTAGCAATGTCTCCCTTAGCAGTCAATGTAGAACCATCAGCTGGATCAATAATATCTTCAGCAGCTCTCAATTCAAACTTGATTGTTGAGTAATCAAATCCATCTCTTAATAAAGACTGGTCATAATCATAGTCTTCAAGCTGCTTATTGATTTCAAGAGTACCATGTGGCTTATTGTCTACTGCTTCAACAACGATAATAGCATCACCGTCATCATCTCTTGTTGTGATTGTAGATTCCTTTACTGTAAATTCGACAGGTTCATCAAGTAGTAAATAACCTTCTGGTGTCTTTACCTCTTCAATACGGTATGTTCCAGATTCAAGTTCTAACGGTGTTGTAATGGAACCTTTATCATCATTGGAATCAGTATATGTACCAGTGAATGTATTTACAGCTCCAAGACCTGTATTGTCACTGTTTGTCTTGAAAGTGTCATAAGTGAATAAACCAACCTTCTGCTTAACATACTGATTTACCTTATTTCCCTTACGGTCAGTAAGCTGGAAAATCTTGAATTCAGCAGAATTCAGAGAAACAGTCTTACCTGTATCAGCATCCTTCTTCACAATGTGAATTCTGTACTTCATTGGAGAGTTAGTAGCTGTATAAGCAACAGTAGCCTGACCATCTTCTTTAACTACAAATGTAGCTTCAGAAGTAACATCAACAGTATCTTCCACATGACTTGTCTGCTTGATTGTATAAGTACCATAAGCAAGATCATTAGATGTGGCATTTCCTGCATCATCAGTCTTTACAACTGCATATTCATGAACTGTAAGAATAATGTTTCCATCTGCATCCTTAATATCACCAGTCTTGCCTGCTGCTGCAATGGCATTGTAAGCATCTTCAAATGTTGCATATGGCTTTCCTTCACCAATCTTAGATGAGAGAACTGCTACAAATTCAACATCCTTTTCTGGATCAGCCCAATCAGAAGAAGAAGCTGCACCTACCTTATGAATAGAGAATTTACCATAATCAACTCTGTTGAAAATTTCATAAGTCAAGTCAGAAATTTCATCTTCATTTCTAACTTCAAATGTCTTAGTAATTGTACCATCCTGAGTATAGCCTACTGGTGGAACAGTTTCATTGATCTGATATGTGCCATAAGGTAAGAAGTCACTAGCTGTTTCATAGTAACCATTCTCATCTGTTGTAAAGTCTGTAATCTTTGCATTTGGAGCAAATCTTTCAGAGTCCTTATCAAGAACACCATCACCATTTACGTCTACTAATACATCTGCATTAGACTTGTTGATGATTTCAAATGTTGCCTGTAAGTTTGTATCACCCTGACTTCTTGTATCATAATCAATGTCATTCTTCTGAATCTTGAAGCCACCTCTTACAACATCATTGAAAATCTTATATGTAGCATCTACATATTCACCGTGATTTCTAATGGAGAATGTATAAGAAGTTGTACCATCACTGTTATGACCAAGTGGTGGATTAATTTCATTTATTGTATAAGTACCATAAGGAAGAATCTTTTCAGCAGACTGATAGAAGCCATTTTCATCTGTTGTAAATGTTGTGCTGCCATTGCCTTCAATGTCGATTGCTTCACCTACTGCATACGTATGGTTCAATACTGTTACTGGATGAGCAGAAGCATTTATGATTTCAAATGTTGTCTGTAAGTTGGAATCACCCTGTGCATATGCTTCCTTCAATTCATTGTCATTCTTCTGAATCTTGAAAGAGCCAAGGAAAGGATAGTTAGCAACAGGTACTTCTACTGTTGCAGTATCATCAGAAACGAAGAATTCCTTTGAAATTAAGGCAGCATCATAAGAAGTAAGTAAGTATCCTTCTGGAGACTTAGTTTCCACAACCTTATATTTGCCATAACCTAGATAAGTAGCTGATGATGTATAAGTACCATCTTCGCCTACTGTGATATGGTCGATTGGAGTTGTATCACTTGGAAGATATTCTGTACCTTCTCCTAATCCATCCCCATCTTTGTCTAACTTAATAGAAATATTAGAATCAGTACCATCGCCTAAATAGTAAAGGTCAAATTCTGCACCAGCAAGGCTTGCATCACCTTCAGCAGTTGCACCTGTTGACCAGTCCTGCTTTTCAAGTTTGTATCCACCACGAATTGCATCTTCTTTCTTTGTGAATACATTACCAGCATGAATAACAGCCATAGAGTTCTCATTAACAATCTGGAATGTCATCTTGTCATTTGCAGAGAACTGTTCACCATTTGCCTTTAAGTAACCGCCATCAGTTGTGTAGTTATTAGGTGCTTTTGTTTCTTGAATCGTGATTGTTCCTAATGGAATATATGCTAATCCATTACTATCTTTAAATAGTGTTCCTGATACTAAATGTTCATCATCTAAAGAAGCTACATAGTTCGTATTTCCAGAAGAATTAGTAATAGGTAATGTTTGAACAACCCATGTTCTATAAGCATTTCTTCCATCAATACTTCCTAAAGTGTCATAGTAATTGATTGTAAATTCTGCCCCTTCAAGAGACGCAGCATTTTCCTTACCTTCACTATCTACCTTTGAAAGAGTAATTACAGAAGGGTCATTAATCGGTGCATCTGTAAATGCTGTACTGCCATTACCACTTGATACGTTAACAGCATGAATGCTTGTATCACTCAATCTATAGTTTGTAGGAGCTGTAAGTTCCTTTACATAAACAGTATTTACGCTAGGGCTTACACTGATTCCTGTTGCAGAGCCATTACCATTTGCATCTGTCTGAATTGTAGCAATTCTAGTTGATTCATTTCCATCAGCTGATGTATAGACACCAAATGTTGCACTCAAACCATAAAGTGAGTTGCCATTTGTACAGTCAGGCAGTGAAGAATTCTTCTTTACACTGACATCAATTTTCTTGTTCATTGGTGGCACTTTATACAGTTTAGAAAAATTTGCTGAAGCACCACCGCTTGAAGCATGACCTCTGTATTTATGGATTACCCAGCCACCATAGCCAGATGAACCGTCAATAGTCCATAATTCTCCATCTTTCCATCCTAAGGCAACAGCTAAATGTGCTGTACCATAAGCAAGAATATCTCCTGTTGATGCTTCATTAACGTTTGTAGATTCTTCAAACTTTCCATATCCATTAAAGCTATATCCAACAGTAGAAAAATAATCATTTGGATTTCCACCCGCTTTTTGGATTGCATGACCAGTAATGAACATAGACATACGAACACAGTCCATTGATTCACCAGCATATGGATCACTTACTACATGGTTTACATCGTTACCAATACCCATTCCATAAGATGGAGAACCACTGACTTTTGACCAGTTACTCCACGTTGCTGGATCAGATAAATCCGTACCAGTAGTTTCTCGAATAACATCGAATACTGCCGATTGAATTGAAGAACTTTCCGCATTGACGTTAGTCACAATTGAACCAGCAAATGGAGTTGTTAGTACAGTACTCAAAGCAACAAATACTGCTAAAAAGACTGCTCTGATTTTTTTGAAAACCTTATTCATAATTCTTAAATTTACCCCCTTTCAAGTTTTCAATAAGTGTTATATCAGAAATATCAAATATCAAATTTCATTTGCACTACCTCTACTTTCCTTGATATTTTACATCAAATATAGCAGTTTATAAAGTTTTCATTCACATGTTATTCACATAAGAAAATAGCAATTGGGGTATGTTTGCGGACACATGCTTTGAAGAATTGGTTTTATCTAATTTTTCTTTTATTTACAGGTAGCCGAATTCGGCTACCATCAAAAAAAGGACAAACAATCTGTCCTTTTCATTTTGGCTAGTAGCCACTTCCTTAACGCATATTTATTATAAGATATTTTATAAATTATTCCATAAGTTATGTTATATTTTTATATACATGATATTATAATAATGTAAAAGAGCTACCGATAAGCGGTTTGCTCCTTCATTAACGATAAGTGACCGTCAAATTTTGGAGAGAATTAGCGGTCATTTTTCTTTTGTGTTTCCTTATAGGAAACATAGCTGAAACACATACTGATAATGGAACAAATCAAAGATACTGCTCCAATAAAATCGGATAATGTCATACGCAGTCCTTCAAGAGAAGGACGATAAGAACTCCTTCTCTTGTTTCCTTTCTATAAAGCAAAAAAGATTGGAGCAGACCGCCTACCGTTATTTGGTAACTCAATAAAAATTATACATCATCTTTAAAAATAAAAATCAACAGAAGGTAGCCGAATTCGGCTACCTTCTAATTAATCAAATTACCTTCTGAATCAAAATGAGGAATAAATTCACATTTTTTTCTATATTTAATGTAAGCAACAATCGGTCTGAGTGTCATGTAATAAACTGGATAAATCAGCAAAATCATTTCAATAATATCTTGCAGAATTTTATCTGCAAACATACATCCAAATAATAGAACGAAAAAAACTCCACCAGCTAAATAAATTCCCGAAAAATTTCCTTCTTCATAAATAGATCCAGCAACTCCAATAAGTGCATAACTGCCAAAGAACAAAAGAAGAATAGTAGAAAATGTTTTCCAATGCCACCAAAATATAGAGCATAAAACCAAAATCACTAAGATTATTAAGGCAGTTATACTTTGCTTGCATGAAATTAGAAGCTCTTGCTTCTCTCTTTCCAATGAATTTATTGTTTCTTGAATTTTCTTATTTACTTCCTGCTCGTGAAAATATATTTGATTTGGTTTACCGCAATGTGGGCAACCTTTTGCACTTTTACTATACAATTTACCACAGTCACTACATTTTATAAGATTATCAGAGTATGACTGTTTTTCCTGACTATTACGATCATTGCAATTAGAATTGGTGTCTTGATAACTATCATTCTTATTTTCATTCAAAAACTCATCATACAATTTGCGTGTTTCTGGATTCTTTAATATAGAATACGCTTCATTTATTTCAATAGACTTTTGATGAGCAAATTCTTTATCACCATGATAATAATCGGGATGAAATGCTTTAATTAGATTATTGTACATTTTTTTAATTTCTGATGATGAAGCATCATGAGATACTCCTAAAACTCCGTAATAGTCTTTATTTTTAAAATCATATTCCATAAATTTTTTTCTCAATAATCATTATACACTATTTATTAGGGTAGCCGAATTCGGCTACCCAGCTACGTTCATATTCTTGACTAAAATTTTTTTATTTAAAATGTGATATTTTATGCGAGTGTGATAAAATAATAACGTAAAAGAGTTACCGATAAGCGGTTGACTCCAGAAACAATCAAAATGATCGCTTAAGATTGGTAGTCATCAGCGGCCATTTTTCTTTTTCGATTCCAAATAAGAATCAAATGCTAAGCAGCATCCAATTATTTTTACTACACATTGTTATACTTCTTTAGCCTTATGCTTAAAGACTAGAAGAAGAAACTCAATGTGTAGTTTTATTATTTCATCAGTAGCAGCTGGAGTCATTTCTTACTATTTCTGTAAATGGCTATACAACCTGTTCTATAAGAAATAATTGTCTATTTTAAAAGGACTGAGAAATGTCATCTCAGCCCTCTAAATTTATTTACATACAGTTGTATATTCGGCATCATGATGTACAGTCTTATAAGTTGCATCATGATGTACAGTCTTATAAGTTGCATCATGATGAATGCTCTCTACGTGACTATTTTTGTGATTGTTTTCCTCTTGAGTAAATAGATATTCATTCATGTGAGCAAGCCATTCAGAATTGCTACTAAATTTTGCACCACATGTACAAACAACATAAGATTCATCCCAAGCTGGCTGATCAATAACTTGTTCATCCCATGCAGCAGATACCAAAACTTGTTCATCCCAAGCATCCTTAGTTTTCACCTGACTGCAATTCTGCTGTGGCTTATTATTTGAAGATGAGCCAGACGTTCCAGAATTATTACCAGAAGATGTGTTTCCTTTATTGAAATTAGATGTTCCATTATTCTTTGAAGAACTGCCTGTATTGTTCTTACTACCTGATGGTGAATTGTTTTTACCAGATCCAGAATTACTATTAGTAGAACCATTTGAAGAAGACTTGTCTTCTTTCTTTGCTTTCACTTTAACTGTAAATTCCTTTGTTGCTTCATTACCAGCTTTATCAGCAGCTGTCACTTTTACTTTATATTCTCCAGCTTTTGAAGTATCTAACTTTGAAGAATCAATCAGATAATATGCTGATCCAGCTTCGTCTGGTTTCTTATCTGCTTTTGTAATATTACCGTCAAAGTCATCTTTAACAGACTTGATATTTCCACTCGGATCATAAGCATCACCTTCAGTGATTTCTACAGTATCTTTATTCAGTTTGATTACTGGAGCAACTTCATCCGTATTTGTAACAGTGAAAGTCTTTTTATAATCTTTAGTTGCTTTATTTCCAAGTGAGTCAATTGTTTCGATTGTGTATATGATTACGTAGCCACCTTCTTTTGAAGTATCAATTTTATCTTTGCTCACTTTTGTAATCTTAGTGTTTTTGTCGGCTTTACCGTCTTTCAAGATTTTAACCAGATCCTCTGTCTTCAAAATCTTTTCTTCACTTGTCAAAGGAATTGTTTCTGCATATTCATCCTTAACTTCAACAGCAACATTGTCAAATGCAGTCTTTTGAGCTTCTTCTTTTTTCTTTGACTGGGATGACAGGTAGCCGAATTCGGCTACCCCTGCAATCAACACAAAGCAGATGATAATAATGAACCATTTCTTCTTTTTCTTCTTGCTATCATCAGGTTTATTAGAATTTTCTTTTCTCTTTTCAGTTTCTTTCATATTTGTCACATCCTCTCTATTTTATTATATATTGTTATACTTCTTTAGTCTTATGCTTAAAGACTAGAAGGGGAAACACAATGTGTAGTTTTATTATTTCGTTTATTTCGTCAGTAGCAGCTGGAGTCATTTCCTACTACTTCTGTAAATGGCTAGACAACCTGTTCAATAAGAAATAATTGTCTTTATTGCTGGGTAGCCGAATTCGGCTACCTATTATTAAATATCTATATCATCTAAACCATCAGCTATATCTTTATCATCTAAATAATCATGCAGCTTTGAGTTTCTCGTATTATTTTCCAATTTGGCTTTATCAAGAGTTTTTTCCCAAGTTTTTTCCATTTCGTATTTAAAAAATTCAGTCATCGAACTAATATCTTCTTTTGAATCAAATTTTTCTAATGCAGCATAATAGTATTTTTTATCTTCGTTATAAATGATTATTGGTGGAAGATCATTAATCATTAATATATAATTTGCTAATACTCTTCCTACTCTTCCATTTCCATCAGCAAATGGGTGAATCTGTTCAATAACATTATGCGTATAAACGGCAGTTTTTATAATCTCTTCCGTTTTCTTTGGAGTGGTAGAATTGATTTCTTCCACAAGATTTTTTACATCATTCTTGACATCCTCAACTGGCGAGCCAACTTCGTTAATGCCAGTTACATAGTCATGTTTTTTATATTCGCCTGTTTTCTCTTTGTTTATCGTGTATCTTCTCTCATCATATGTACCTTTGGTTAAAATCTTATGGATTTTTTTTATACATTCCTCAGTGACAGGAGATTTTTCAACTATTTTTTCCAGAAGATAATCATAGCAATCTTTTTGATTACTTATTTCAAACAGAGTTTTCAAGTCACCAGTAAAGTTTATTATTTTCCCATTATTAAAGATTTCTCTAGTGTCATGATATGTTATCTTGTCGTTCTCAATAGCTCCTGAATTATATGCAAATAAAACACTAAAGCTCTCTAAAACATTCATGTAATCTTCTTTGCTTTTCAAGCTCTGATTATGCCAAAATTTTATGACCTCTTCATATTTATATTTTGGAATTGTCATTATTCTGTCTCCTTTCATCGGGGGGGTAGCCGAATTCGGCTACCTATTGTTAAATATCTATATCATCAAAGTCATCTGCTATGTCTTTAGCATCCCTATTTGGATATTGTTTTTGCATTTCTTGAACCTTCAAATATGTTGGATACAATGATTTTTCGTATCGGTATTCAATACATTTGCAATAAAACTCTTTTCGTATATCCGAAATAATTTGAATACCATTAACTTCATTTGGTATTTCATTAATCATTTTTTTGATATTTTCTATATTTATCTTTGGAACAATTCTCATTAATGCTGCATTGCAATCTTTATTTTCTAAGTTTTCAATATAAATAAACGGATTAATTGCCTTATCTTCTTTAGAAAATGCACTTATTTTTGATGTATATGCACTTTGTTCAAAGCGTTGTTCATCCAACATTATTCCCTGAATTTTTTTATCATCAACATTATTTGAAAATGATGCACCATTATCAAATACTGGAGCTACTGTCATTTCAGACGTTATACTGTTCACAAGCATTCCCCAGTTTCCATTATTTCTATCATTATTTCCAATTAATGCATCAACTATGAACATATCCCAAAAACGTTGTTTTAATTCTGGGTGTTCTAAAAATCTTGGGTTATTATCCATAACAATCATTACACCATCAAGATCAACAAGATGTGACGATGATGTACTATATGATGACAATTTTTCTTCTAAGCCTGATACATATAAATTGTTAATTGCATTGTAATCATCAAACCTTATTGTATTTATATCTTTGCGAAAATCTTTGCACGCAACAACTACTTTACCGTCTTTAATTCCAAGTTTTGTATCATGTACTGGTATTCCAATGGAAGAATAAATGTGCGAACCAATATACTCAGATAAAGGTGATGTTGAATATGACATATCTACTTTTTTTCTAAAGCCATTTGTTGATTTTGGAAATTTAAGAAACCAATTTTCATTGTTGATAACAATTCCTAATTTTTGCCCAGACCGTCCACCATATACTAATGTATTAATCTTAGTGTCATTAAAATTCTCTACTTTCATAGTCCACCTCTATATTTTTTTAATATCTGATTAAATTGTGCTTCTGATATTACATTTTGAAGCAATGCTGATTTTGCAAAAGATTCCAATCCATCAGCCAAACCATCATACATTACCCATTCACCTTTTTTTTCATACTCTTCCAAATCTGCTATAGTATTTTGCATCAATTTAGGCAATTTACTTACATCTAATTCAATAGTATGATCAATCATCAAATATTCATCTTTGTTATTTTCCATATTCTTCTCCTTTCATCGGGGGTAGCCGAATTCGGCTACCTTCTATTTATCTATTTCTAAATCCTCAATCATAATTTCCTTTGCTTCTTCCTGTATTTTTGATTTTTCATTTTCAAAACCACGAAGTGAATTTAAGATGTCAAATTGTTTTCCTATATTTGTAACATCTATTTTATTGGCACATATAGACAGCCAATAAAATTCTTCGGTCATTTCTTTAGAAATTGTGAACACCTCTTTATAAGACATATCACTTTTAGAGATGTACCCTGAACCTTGTCTGTGTTCAAAACCATGTTCCTGCATATAGTTTCTTATATCTGCATAAGCACTTCTCCAATTCGGAGTTGGATACCATTCTTCTAACTTGTGTGTATCTAAATCAAAATTAATTGCTTTACGAGTCATAATTGAATCTTTAATCTTCTTGAAGAAAGTCCTCTTTCACATTCGCCCTGATCACCTTCTTCTGGATCATACATTCTCCAGTAGTTGCAAAAATGAACAACAACAGGGCAATCAAGTAATCTAAACGTAGTTTCCATTGTTAAATTGCTGTCATCAGAGTCCTTATCTACATAAATACCTTCAGAAATCTTAGGAACACCAATTTTTTGAAAAATTTTATCAACTATTTGATGTACAGCATCCATTGTGTAACCATTTTCTTGTACTTTGTTTTCATCAAATTTCAATTCACATCTAAACACTTTTATCACTCCTCTTCTGGGTAGCCGAATTCGGCTACCTATTTTTAATAATTCCAATAATGAATTGCATCATTTTCATATTTACTTAATAAAAACCGTTGCTCGGCTGATAACCTTAGTGAATCAAACGAATTTTTATGAGTAAAATAGTAATCACCTAATGCTTCTAGTAAAGTCTGGATTTCATTTTTTGGATCTTTTAACAAGTCTATAAATGCTTGTCTTTCTGTACAAACTAGAATTCCATGCTCAATTGTGTATTCAATGTTATCAAAGCTATCAACTACATCACACTCAAAAGGCTTCTCTAATTGCTTAGTGCTATATACCTGTATGGTTTCTTCATAATCCCAGTTACCGTATCCTCTTAAACATAAAGCATCACTTCTTGATAAAACAGCATTACTATTATCTTTCATCATGGCAATCTTATATTCAGCTGGTGTCAAATAGACAGTCTCACTATAATCCATATCAGCTATCACCTTCATTACTAGTGGGTAGCCGAATTCGGCTACCTTGTTATATTCATTATTATTTCAATTTTGGAAAACCAAATCGATGTATTCATGTTAATTATATCATATTTTCGCACATTTTGCACACTATACCCGACTGGCTGTATATAGTCTGTGCATAGATATGTACAATTTAATAACTCTTTCTTCCTGCATCAATGCAGAAGCTAAATAAAATTGTCAGAAAAACAATTAATAATTTAAAAGCTCCAAATGCAATCTTTCCAGCGATACTTAAAATGCTTAATAATATAGATAAAAACTTTTTCATAATATTCTCCTTTTCTTGGGTAGCCGAATTCGGCTACCTTCTATTTTCTTCTAAAATTTCATCAATATATTGCTGCCAATCTTCATTTTTTTCTTCAACACATTTAGAATAGAATTTTTTTACATCCTTTATTGAATATAATCTTCGTGTATCCACTTTAAAGAAATAATCTACAAAATCATCTTCTTTTATTCTTTTTGGTATTGCTAATGCTCTTCTTTCTTTAATGACTTTTAAAATTGTTGTTACTGAAATGTGAGTTGCTTCAGATATTTCTTTATATGTGTAATTTTTATTGTAGTATTCACATATCTTGTCTTTCTGTTCTTCAGTTATTTTATTCTTTGGTGTTTTATCTCTTTCAGAGTCATCTTTAGGAAATATCAAATTCTCATCTTCATTGTTTTGATTCATTTTCCTTCTTTGCTCTATTATTTTCTTTATAGTTGGAACGCTGTATCCTGTCAGTTGGCACATTTCTTTATAAGAAATATCCTGATTATAATATTCGATAATAAGATTCACTCTATCTTCAGTAGGTTCTATTTTTCTTCCTGTTCTTCGTTTTCTTCTTTCTATAGGATATATCATGATTTATATACACTCCTTTTTAATCTTTACAATATTTTTTAATCTATCATGAATTTTATCAGGAGTTATCTTTTCAAGATAAGCTTCAATGTCTCTTAAAGCATAAATAATTTCCCAATGCGTATAGTACTTGTATGCTTTATCAATTTCAGAAAATACATCTTGAAACGCATCTAATCCGTAATCTTTTTGTGTTTCTTCAAGTAATGCCGTAATCTGATCATGCCTGTCAATTGTAGGATCAATAAAGTTATCAGATTTTCTATCTGTGATTTTTCCCTTTTCTAAGTCATTACTACATGCTGAAACAATATAACTCATAGATTGTGCATTGTTATAATAAGCATGTTTGCAAATATATAATATGCTAGAGTAATCATAAGTCAGAATCAGATTTTTTAATGTAACTAAATCTTTTGCTAAAGGTTCTCCATCAAAAGCAATATTGTATATTTCCTTCAGATCAACATATTTCAAAATTTCAGCACCGATTTCAGCCGCATTTACGTCAATGATATTGTTGTCATTAATTGTAAATAATATTGAATCTATTTTTCTCCCCTTTCTTTTAGTTCTATATGTAACTTCTAATGAAGTTGAAATATTAATTTCATTAATGCTCTTCTTTAGTAAAAGCTTGTTGAAATCACTAAAATTATTATAAGTTTTCGTATTTTCTATATTTAATGTTCGTTTTAAAGATTCAACTGAGACTTCTACTTGTTTGTTATATCTTCTTTCATAATTTTTATATGACATAAATAATTCGTATAATATCTGTGAATATGAACTTCGTAGATTTAAGTAGTCATCACCTAGTTGATAATATCTCTCTGTTAATTCTCCAAGTAATCCATTCTTAGCTAAAATATCATTCCATTCAAAACTGCATATATTGTCTTCCACAGTTATCTTTTTAAAGAAATTAAGACCAATATATTTTAGATTTCCATTTTCATCAGTAGATGCTATATCTATTCCACATTTTCTGAAATCAGTTAAAGCCCTAACAATATTCTTATCAAAATTTCCAGAATGGTAATCATACCCCAACATATCACATAATTCTTTTACAGTGATTGTTATTTCGTCACACTTTGAATCTGAAATTTTCTTACCATATTTATCAAGCAGAACAAATAACAATTTGTTCTGATAATAGCTACAATGGTTTACAACATTTTGAATCAATCTGTTTGATTTTTTTATAATTCTAGTCTCTTTACATAACAAATTATTTTCCATATGGGTTATCCTCAAATATATAATAATATCATTTGCGATATTGTCAATTTTTTTCTATCCTTTTTTAGGCACTTTTCTATCCTTTTTTAGGCACTTTTCTATCTTTTTTTAGGCACTTTTCTATCTTTTTTTAGGCACTTTTCTATCCTTTTTTTCCTCATATAATTGCTTATTTATGCGAAAATTCACTATCTAAAATATAGAAAAAGAATATAAATATATAAAAGATGATGATATAGTGCTTTTTATATTCTTTTTGATTGAACTTGTATCAAAATTATTTATCTATTTCAACTGTTACCTACATTGTTCCTTACTGTTCCGTTATATTTTTTCACCTATTCCGAGTTTTCTTTCCACCTAAGACGTTATTTTCGAGTGTTACATTAATTATTTTTCCATAATAAAAGAGTAATCTTTTTGACTACTCTAATCTAATTTAAAAGTAATTATTGTATTAGTTTTATAAGCTACCGAATTGGTAGCCATAGCAACCAGAAGATACGCATTTTCCTGCACTGCTTTTCGTTTTCTCTTATCAGACTTTATTTCCAGCTCATCAAATATTGTTTCTTTACCTACACCCATAACATAATACTTATAAAGAAAATATCCTTCATTATGTGTTTTCCTAGTCTGTGCCATTTTTCTAAATAGAGTCATGTAGTTTGATAAAGAATCAGTTTCCTTCATTACCATTTCCAAAAGTTTCTGCTCATTTGACTGGCTTCCTGAATTTGGACTATGTGGCATATCTGAATACATAGAAGCAGAACGCACAGCAGATGAATGCAGCAATTGATACCTGTTTTGCAATGCAGTTTTATTTTGTTCACAGATATTTAATCCACGTTTTATTGTCAGTTCATAATCAATATTCTGATAATTAATTTGTGTTTCATCATTTTTCATCTGCACTGCTCCTTTCTATGTTGCCTATTCATCTACCATTCTTGCAAAACCAGTCAGCTGATCTACACTGCATTTAATTAAACTATCATCTAAATCGTATTTAAAATATATTAAGTCGTTATTAATAGACTGCACTGTTAACATCTGATGATAATATGGTGAATTATCATCAATCACTTTCCATCGAGTGCCTGTAAATTCATCTTCTTTTTCTTTTGCTATTGAAAGCTGCACGTTCAGACGTGCTTTATCCAATATTTCAAGAAGTTGCTTTTTCGATAAACAAGTATTGATTGTTACTTGCTTACCATCAATTGTGATTCGTATTTCTTCCAATCTACCTCACCTCTTATTCCATGATTTTCGTTATATTTAATTAAATCTTTTCTAAACATTTCTCTTGATTCCTCAATAAGCTCATATTTTTTAAAAGTTTTATCTTTTTGTAAGGCTTTAATAAACGTATAGGCTTCTCTTCTTGTGAATGAATAAACTGGATCATAGATTTCATCATAAATTGGCACATATATGTCATAGATCTGCGACATTTTAAAACGCACTTTTAAAGATTCAATGGCTTCCTGCTTGGTTTTATACTCAAGTGCTGGTTTATAAGTAAATATTATTTTTATAGGATATTCTTTATCATGTTCTGCCTGTCTTTCTTCCTCTTCTTTATATCCAAAGAATTCTCGTTCTTTTTCATTACTGTAAGGACATTTTTCAGCCAGTTTTCTCTTTTCCTCTTGCCATATCTGCTCAAGCTCAGCTGATGTTCTCTCAGCTTCTTTTTCAGCAAGACTCATAAGCCATTCTTTTCGATTCTTATCTAATAAATTTTCAGAGGACATAGTAATACTCCTTTTTACAGCTTATCTATAAATTCAATTTGTTTATCCGTTGGATAAATACTCATATCTATATAGTATTTTCCACGATAGGTACTCTTCTTTAATATTCCAGCTTCAACACATTTGGAAATGATACGCTCAACTTGTCTGATCCCAATTCCCATCTTAGTGGCTATTTTTTCTTTTGATTCTTTAATAATAAAAACACTGGAACATGTATCATCAGTAATAATTCCTGAGTCTTTCAATAGTAATAGAAACTCAGACAATTCAGACTGATTTACCCCTTTAGCAGCCAATAAAACATCTGTATACTTTCTATTCATATCTATCACCTTTTATATTTCAAAATGTTTCTTTTTAAAATGTAGTTCTTATAATTAAAATTTTGTTTCATACCTTTACCTATGTCATTATTATACACTTTTCATGTCGTTTATAAACTAAAACTATGTCTTTTTATTTACTTCTATGAATGGTATAATTGTCTTGTCAGGTATTCTCCCCCTATCTTAGAAATAAGAAGGTTTTATCTGACCGTTGAACATTGGATAGTTTACTTTGATCGGTTGGCTATCCTTTTTTTTCATCTTTAGGTACATAAATGACTTTTAATATTTTTTCTTCACTGCCAGGTGTTTTAATATGTTTGATTCTTAATACAGTATTATTTCTTTTAAATATGTTTATTCTTTCTTTTTCTAAAACTATATTAGCTTTTGGAAAATAAAATATCTTTACTTTGTATCGTTGCATTTCTCTCTCCTCTCTTCTTCCGCAGCATATTGATTGATTTCGTATTCTGTCAAAAATACAAGAGGTAGTAACTTTTTTGATTCAATACCACGTAGCGATACTTTTCTAAGTTCTACAGCTTTAGCTTTTTCTTGATTATAGATTTTCCTTGCTCGATCATAACCGCAAGGCATGAAATTCCTTATATCTGATATGTTGGCATATCCTTTCATCAGAATTTTTCTTCTTACTACATTGATGTTTTCTTTGCTTATAATACATCTCTCCCTTCTCGTCTAAAGAGAATTGGATTAACCAATTCTTTTTTTTTCTTTAAGTTGCTTTCTTAGTATTTCATTAGTACGCTCTAGATTTCTGGCAATATCATTCATTCTGTTTAAATCGCTACTGCTATTTTGTAATTCTTCGTTCATTTCAACAATTAAATTTAAAGTGTCATTAAAGTCTGAATTAAATATTGCCATCTTTTGTAGAAATACTGTTTGCTCATATATTTTTGTTTGTAAGGATTTATTTGCATCTGTTTTTATCATATTTTCACCACCTTTCCTACTACCCCTTACGTTACAATGTTAACACTTCATGTTCATTTTGTAAAGCATTAAGCTATTTTTTTAACATAATATGTTTACTTTTAATCTTTAATGTGTTATTTTAATTAATGAAAGGTGGGCTTAATATGAGCAAAATTTCATTAAAAGAAATAATTTCGGATTATATTGAAGATATGAAAAAAATTTCACCAAGCTACGGTGCAAAAAGTTTCGCAGACCAAAGTGAAATTAGTCGTACATTCGTATGGAGTGTTCTTAAAAAAAATGATATACGCAATTTTTCTAGAAACATAATTGAAGGTATTTCAAAAACAATTAAAATGACTCCAGAATATTTAAAATATGTTTTAAAAAGCGATGACGGAAGAGAAATATACAACAACAGAAAAATGCTTTTAGAAAAAGCGAACAACATTCTTCAACAATCAAGCAATGAAGAAATTGAAACATATTTGAATCTGATAGAAAAAATATCAAAATTATAATCTTTTCAAAACAGTAGATTCCTTTTAATGAAAAATATTTCGATGGAAGGAGTTGAAGTGTATGCCAGTTTATTATGATAAAAAGCGAAAATCATATTTTATATCTACTTCTTACACAGTAAGCCATGGTACATATAAAAAGAAAACCGTTCGAGGTTTCCAATCTAAAAAGGATGCAGAAGCCTACGATGAACTTTTAAAGGCAAAACTTCAAAAAAATACTTCTACTGTATTGATGGAACTGTTAGGAATTAACAACGGAACAAATACTTCTATTCAAGCCATTGGAAAGGAATTGAAGATTAGTAATTTACTTGCTGAATGGTATATAGAAAGTAAAAAATCAAATCTTGCTTATAGTACTTACTACAACAGAAAAAAGGTTTTTGAAAAAAGTATTATTCCATTCTTTAATGACAAGGATATAAGAAAAATCAAAGCAGCTGAAATAACTGAGTGGTTGGATCAACTTGCTTCAGAAAAACTATCTATTACAACTATAAGAGAATACTTTTCTAAACTATCCCAGCTATATTCTTATGCCAACCGTGTTTACGAAATAAACTACGATCCAACTAAGAGCGTTAAGCCGCCAAAATTGCGAGATGCCAAAATCAAAGAAAAGGTAATATGGAATTGGGAACAATTTCAATCGTTTATTCATGAAGTTGATGATTCAAAATATTTCACATTATTTTGGTTACTTTGGCAAACTGGTTTACGCATTGGTGAGCTTAGAGGATTAAAATGGTATGACTTCAAAAGACGTACCAAAGAGTTATTTATTGAAAGGCAGATTACAGATGCAAATAGCAGTGAAGGAGAATTGAAATCACGGAATAGTTACAGAACATATTATCTTGATGACTACACTGTTAAGTATCTAAATGATTTTTATGAATCTGAAGCAGGTAGAGAAAATTTTTCAATGGATGAATACATATTCGGAAATTGTTACACCCCAATTGGGAGAGGAGAAATTGAAAAACATCTGGATTTATATATCAGTAGAGCAAATAAAAAAAGGCAGCGTAAGCTCCCAGCAAAATTTACTCCTCACTGTTTCAGACATTCACTTGTTAGTATTTTGTTTGCACAAGGTTACACAGAAATTGATATTGGAAAATTGATTGGTGACAATCCTTTAACAGTAAGAAAAACGTATGCTCATTTCATTCCATCTACCAGACAGGAAATGGTAAATTACTATCACGAAATGAATGAAAAAATAATGAATTTTAAACAAAAATAGTCACGAAATTCGTATCACAGTCGTATCACGATCAATTTTCTTCTATCAAATCACTGTAATTACTGGAAATAAAAGAAGGTAAAATATTTGTGCAACAAAAAA
>ERZ779889.356-NODE-356-length-59710-cov-9.452317_pt1 | contig 59710 bp, 54 predicted proteins | sample MGYA00511030_ERZ779889 | MGnify/ENA primary metagenome ERZ779889 (study PRJEB29588, sample SAMEA2160616) | human gut metagenome | biome: human gut; feature: human-associated habitat; material: faeces | place: Denmark | collected 2008/2010 ... | reverse complement strand
CCTTAGACGCTGTTGTTGGAGCTGTCACCCACATATCCTCTGTAGGTGCCTCTGTTGGTGCCACTGTAGGAGCCTCTGTTGGAGCCTCTGTTGGAGCCACTGTAGGTGCCTCTGTTGGCTGTTCGCTGGAAATAACCTTATAGCCCTGTCCGAACTTAGCACCGTTTGCAGCCTGGTACTTGCTGTTAACATATGTTTCGCTCATATCAGAATTGCACATTTCTCTTAGTCTGTAGCTTAGGTTAACTGTGCCTGTCTCCTTAGCTGTATACTGTACACATATCAGCTTCTGAGTAGAGCCGTTGTTTAGTCCCATTGAAGACTGTACAACACTTACAAATGAATTTCTTCCCTTTGTATTCTTAGTATCAAGCATACTTCCGCCAGGAAGCTCTGCGGATACTGCAGTGTTTCCTATTGCATAGTCAATAGCTGCTGTGCCGCATGCATAACCTGCTGTTGCAAATGAAGAATCATATTCAAGCTCATTGCCGTCATATAGGAAGTCAACTACCCAGCCTGCTACATCCTTGCCGCTCTTCGGAATATTTACCTCTGCCCAATAAGCAACCTTGTCGCCCTTCTTAACAGAAATTTCCTTAGACGCTGTTGTTGGAGCTGTCACCCACATATCCTCTGTAGGTGCCTCTGTAGGTGCCACTGTAGGAGCCTCTGTTGGAGCCTCGGTGTTTACAACAGCACTGTTGTCGCTTGAAACCTTTGTTGTTACAGGTTGTCCTGTCTGTGAGTTATACTGGTTCTCGGCATCAAGGGCTATAGCCTCTTTCATTTTGTAGGAAATAGTAGCCGTTCCCGACTTCTTAGCAACAAATGAAACAGTAATTAGGTTCTTCTGTGTTGTGAAATCGTAGGTCGCAGTAGGTGTAGCCACACCGATTGTAGAAATCAATCCGGCCTCTTCGGTCCTTGACTGTGTCATTCCTGAGAAATTCGGGAATGATACCGAATCTACTGTAAGTAGTGATGAATCGTAGTTAATGTCTGTTCTAAAGCCGTAAAGCTTTTCAGCAAACTTAAAGTCAACCTTGTAAGTTACTGTGTCGCCAGCCTTAAATGTAACCTTTGTTGAACCTGTTGCTGAGTCCACTGTGCCACTCTGAACAGCAGCATTCTGTGAAATTGACAAGCCGCTTACTGGCTTAGCATTTACAACAAGGTCATTATCGTTATCGTCTAACATTTCGTCGATAGTGTAGCTAATATTGTATGTACCTGCCTTTTTAGCTGTAAAGCGTACTGTCTGAATTGCAGTACTGTTTTTTGCTGTATAGCAATCTGCAGGAGCAAGTACAGCAGCACGGATTTTGCCTGCAGTTTCAGTATTAACCGCCTCTATACCCTTGCTTGAGCCAAGAGTATCTACACCGTCTTTACTGTATGTGGTATCAAGTGCAAGAGCAGAAGCATCATAGTTTGTTGTTATTTTATAAGCACCAATCTTCTTTGATGTTTTTGCATCTACAGTAAATGTAACTGTATCTCCTGCCTTTACAGTAACAGACTTTTCACCGGTTACCTGTGCTTCAAGTGCTACCGGTGCAACAGATGCCTTTGCCGGTGTTGATTTGCCACGAGATGCTTTTGAGCTGTCTCCGCCGGAAACATCTCCATTCATAGTTACGGCATTATCCTTACCGAAACCTGTGCCATTTGTGGAGTCGTTATCGGCTAATGAAGATGAGCTTGCACTGCTCGAAGCTGTTGAACCGACCTTTGCTGAGCCGGCACTTTGCTGGTTTGTGCCTGTAACTGCTGTTGCAGGAACAACGCACATTGACGCAACCATTAAAGCTGCAAGAACTGAGCTTACAACTTTACGCTGGTGTTTTGCCATTAAAATTCCTCCTTTTTCTTCTCTATGTAAGCATATCTATGCACTTTTCATTATAAAGAACTTCAATAAAAAATACAATGGTTTTTAGCATAGTAAAATCAAAATCGTATATTATAACAAAAAACGGTAGGAATTTTTATACAGGATAACCTCTAAATTTATGTCTTAACAAAGAAAAAAGACACGCAGCTGTTAGATTTGTAGGCAATATCAAAAAGCTGTCCGCATTTATACAGCGGCTATATACATTTTTGCAACATTTGTATACTAAAAGCAAAACAGCTGAGGCGGCAGGCTCAAAAAGCCTGCCGCCTCAGCAACCATTACATATTGAAGCATTAAAAATTATTTACAAATTATTCCTCATAGCCCTTTGGGTTGTTAGACTGCCATCTCCAAGAATCCTTGCACATATTTTCCAAGGTTTCCTCAGCCTGCCAGCCAAGAACATCTCTGGCCTTTGTCGGGTCAGCATAGCACTCTGCTATGTCGCCGTCTCTTCTGGGCTTAATTACATAAGGTATTTTAATATTGTTGGCTTTTTCAAAGGCTTTAACAATATCCAAAACGCTGTAGCCTATGCCTGTACCCAGATTGAATATTTCTGTACCCTTATTTTTTCCGGCATATTCTATCGCCTTTACATGTCCCTTTGCCAAATCAACTACATGTATATAGTCCCTTACGCCTGTACCGTCGTGAGTTGGGTAATCGTTGCCGAACACTCCCAGCTGCGGCAGCTTGCCGATGGCAACCTGCGTGATATACGGCAGCAAATTATTTGGAATACCTGTAGGGTCTTCGCCTATTCTGCCGCTTGGGTGGGCACCTATTGGGTTAAAGTACCTCAGCAATACTACCGACAGGTTTTTGTCGGCTGCGGCAGCGTCTGTTAAAATTTGTTCTATCATTAGCTTTGTCCAGCCGTATGGGTTAGTACAGCCTGTTTTCATACCCTCTACAAGAGGCACTCTTTCAGGCACTCCGTAAACTGTAGCCGACGAGCTGAACACAAAATTGCTTACATTATATTTCGCCATAGTCTCCAGCAAGGTAAGCGTAGTGTCAAGGTTATTTCTGTAGTACATAAGCGGCTTTGCAACAGACTCGCCTACAGCCTTAAAGCCTGCAAAATGAATTACTGCGTCAAAGCTTTCTTTTGCAAACATATGGTCTACCTTTTCCTTGTCTGCAACATCTATATTATAGAAAGGAATATCCTTTCCTGTAAGCTCCTTTAGTCTTTCAAGCACCGCCGGCTTACTGTTTGAAAGGTCGTCTGCAATAACTGCCTCGTGACCTGCCTTTATAAGCTCAATGCAAGTGTGGCTGCCGATAAATCCGGCACCGCCCGTAAGTAAAATTTTCATTCATATCCCTGCTTTCTTCAAAAAACCAGATTACCTTATACAAATTATAACAAATATTAAATTTCTTTGCAATAACAATAAAAAAATTCACAAAATATATCTGTTTTTGCAAATACAGCCTTAAATTTTCTGCGATATATCTTCACAGCACTGTGCCGCACAGCTTAGCAAAAGCAAAATGCTACGGACTATATAGCATCAAATAGTCCATAGCATTTCGTTTCTATATACTCAGCATACTCAGCATATAAAAAACGCACCATATGCCGATTTTATCTCCCGTATGTACCTATCTGTTTTGTATTTTCGCTGTTGAAGTGCATAAAAATACATAATAATATCAGTGACCGACCTGCGGCGTCAGCCTCATTTGCCCGGTTATTCCCGTGTACCGGCTCTATTTTTGTACCTTCCCAACACAAGCAATGCCGAAAGCACAAGCCACGCATACGAAATGCAAAAAGCCATACTATATTTGGAAGTTAAAACCAGCAGCAGCATTATAACGAATTCAATTAATAAAATAACTGTGCTGCATTTCCTGTATTTTTTAACTTCATTCTTGTTAATATATTTATAAACACTATCTACAGGTGATAAAACAAATATAGCAGGCAGCCCCACTGCCGCACACGGGATAATAGCCCAGGTAAAATCGGTAAAAAAGATTAGCAATAAATTTAATGTTGTAATAATACAACAGGATATTGCCAAGCAAGAAATAAATTTTTTTGCGTGGAAGCCACCGGCATACTGTCTCAACACTGCAAATGCTCCAAAAAACACTATTGTTTCCACCACATTTCCGAACAATATACCGATTAAGAGGAATACGCAAAATGAAAAAAACATTTCTTCAATCAGCTGTAATCCAAAGCAATATACCTTCCGCTCGTTTTCCTTTATGATGTCGGCTTCCACCATATACGCAACAATTTTATCTCTTAACATTCTTAAACATCTCAATTTCCTTTGGTGCTACAGGCTGATGTGCCAAAATACTTGATGTTGTATTTGCACTGTTGATGATTACCTTTTCTACTGTACTTTTTGTGATTTTGCATAGGTTTGTTTTTAGTGATGCCTTTAGTGATTTCATATCTCTCACCTCCTTCAATTAAATTTTACATCTTATAAATCAAAATAACAATAGCGTTTGTCAAAACGATGAATGAATTGTAAAAACGATGATTTTTTGGCAAAAAGCGTACAAATGTTCGATGTCGCAAGAGGGTTTATTTACACAAAAAAGCCTTTTCGGATAGTTTTGTTCTACACCGAAAAGGCCGATTTTTTTAATTTTTTAAATTTTAATGTTGACAAATAAAAAATTTCCGATTATTTTTCTTTCAAAAGCACGGCAAGCTGTATTTTCTGTGTAAGGTTTGTCATTCTTAAGCATATCGCAGCCAAAATTGCAACAAATACGCCAAGAACAATCAAAGCACTTACAGGACTTACCTCTGCAGTCAAAGTAAACAAGCCTCCCTTTACCATTGAGGCAAGAATAGGGTTAAGTATAAGCTGTGCACACACTGCCGACAATGCCAGTGCTATTACATACGCTATTAACAGCAGCAGCAGATATTCCAAAAAGATAATAACAAATATATGCCCGGTTTTGTAGCCAAGTGCCCTGTACAGAGCAAGCTCGTTTGTTCTGTTTTTAATACAGCCCGAAATAAATATTGAGAGGCCCATTATTGTCATTACCAAAAACACCGCCAAAACAATAACCATAATAACAAGCGACAGGTTAAAGGTGCTTAGGTCTATTCTAAAGCTGTTTTCGTAGGCAACGCCTCCGTATTTTTCACATTCATCAATAAGCTGTTGTTTATTTGTACCCTTTGCCAAAGCAAGGCTGTATGTTATGCTCTCGTTTTCGTCATCATTGCTTTTTTCGGAATATTTTAAAAGCTGGTCACAGCTTGTATATATGCACTGTGTATCAAGGGCAGGGTCGGTAACATCGTAGGTGCCGGCTACCCTTAGCTTGTATTGACTGCCGTTTTCATCAACAAAGCTCAGCTCCTTGCCCACAAAGCTTTTACAGTCCACATCTATACGCATTTGGGTTTGCGGGTCTTTATCGTGGTATATTTCCGGCATAAGCACAGCGTCCTTGTCGGTGCTTTTCAGCTGACTGCCCTTTGTAACCACAGGCTCATAGTCCATATGTAAATATGACAGATTAACAGGTGAATTAAGAGTGTTGTCGGCAGAGGTCAGCGTTATGTCATATGGCGAAACGCTTATGCCCTCCACGCCGTCCATAGCCTCCAGCTTATCCTTTGCACCCTTGTTATTTATGCTTACATCTACCAGCAGCTCCCTATTGTAAGGGTGGTTGTTTACCTTTTGGTCCATATCTGTCCATAGTCTGACAACTACAGATGAGGTAAGCAATATACATATAACGCAGATAGCGTTAAAAATTATAAACACTATGTTTCTTGCCTTTTGCTGAGTAACGGACGCCTTTATAAGCATTAAAAAATTAACTGTTTTCACTGCTTTTCATCCCCCAATACGCCGTCCTTCATATAGTAAACTCTGTCTGCATACTCCAAAATGCTTTCGTTATGCGACACCACCATAATCCCCTTGCCCTGCTGTGCAAGCTCCTTTAGCAATGTAAATATAACTACCTCGTTTTCGCTGTCGAGGTTTCCTGTAGGCTCGTCTGCCAAAATAAAGTCGGGGTCATTTGCCAAGGCTCTGGCTACAGCCACACGCTGCTGCTCTCCGCCCGAAAGCTGTCTAGGGTAGTGCTCTGCACGCTCTGACAGTCCTACCACATCTATTAGCTCCTTTGCCTTTTTTTCCATTTCTGCCTTGTTTTTATACTCCGGGTTAATCAGCATTGGCAGCATTACATTTTCGTATGCCTTTAGCTGTGGGTTAAGGTGAAACGCCTGAAAAACAAAGCCCAGACTTTTTTGGCGTACATCTGCAACGGCATTTTTAGGCAGCTTTGAAACATCCCTTGAATTAATAAATATACTGCCGCTTGTAGGCAGGTCAAGCAGGCCTATCATTTGCAGCAGGGTACTTTTGCCCGAGCCGGAGTGTCCCATTACTACAATAAATTCCCCTTGGTTAATAGTAATACTTACCTCTTTTAACGCTGTTACCTTTTGGTTGTAAATCTTTACAAGGTCTTTTGCCACTATTGAGTTCATAAAATATCCTCCTTATTTTTATGCTTTTGCTAATTTTCAAAATTTATTATATAGATTAAACGCCTTAAGCGTTCATAGCCTCCTGAGGTTGTATTTTTGCTATGTTGTACACCATTATAAGCAGGCAGACAAGCGGTATAACCAGTATAACCCCAAAGGCTATGGCAAGCAGTATTAAAAAGCTTAGCCACGGCATTACATAAAGCATTTGCAGGGCATCGCCGGACTTATTTATTAAATTAATAATAAACACCGCTGCCGCCGACAACGCACCGCCTATCAGCAGTGCCTTAACAGCCAGTATAATATTTTCAAGGTACATACTGTAGAAAATTTGACTTGTTTTGTAGCCTACGGCTTTCATAAGTCCTATTTCTGCCTTTCGCTCGGCTATGTTGTTATGCACGCTTAAAAATATATTTATAACCGTAAGCAGTAGTATAGCCGCCGTTAAAAATGTACCTACACCGCCAAAAATACCCGTAAACGCAAGCATAGATTCGTCAATATAGCCTACCTGCACACCGGCATTAAAGCCCATACTTTTAAGCTGGCTCATTACCTCTGCAATGTTGTCTATGCTGTCGGCTGTAACAACATAATCTCTAGCGTATTCATCGTTTATATAGTCATCAAGGTCATCCTTCATACCGTTTTTTACGGCATTGTCAAGTGCCATTTTATCTATTTTTTCGGCTGTTGCTTTCGATACTAATATACTATCACCACCACTTATTGAAGTTGCCCGAGAATAGTAATAAATACCCACCACCTTTAGCTTATAGGTTATTTTCGGCAAGCTGGTCCATTCACCCAGATAGCCTTTTTCGTATCCTTGTTTTTCACCCTTTGTAAATTGATGTATAAGATATTCCAAATCTACGGTAATTGTTTTGCCGATAAGACTTTCTGTGCTTATTTTTTCACGGGCTACGGTTTTTCCTAAATCTTCGTCTATATCCTCATAAGTAAAGGTATGGGGTAATATACAGCTCATTTCAGGTGCTTTGTCCAGCCCGGTTCCTTTTATTACCTTGTTTATGTAGTCACTGTCATAAAATTGATCTCCTAAGCCTGCAGTAAGCTTATCTAAATTGGTTTCGTTTGTTGTATTGCTTATATCCTTATTATTTTCATCTGTAATTTTAGTTATGGTTATCATTTCCGGCACAGTAGGAAGCGCCGCCCTTTCACAAGAAACAACATGCTCAAGCGAAAGAACATCACCTATTGTTTTATCTGTTATTCCTTGTTTTGTTACCTCTTTTTCATCATTAGGATAGCAGGATTCCGGCATTATGTATCCTTGCCTGCATATTTTCATATTTTTATACTCATCACAGGTAGTATTTACAATGCTTAAAAAGCCCACCAGCAGCGTAACTGCCACTACTGACAGTATCATCATAACCATTACAGTGTTTTTTCTTTTTGACCCTTTCAGGTTTGCCCTGGCTAAAAATAAATTGTTGCTTATTCTCATATGTTTTCTCCTTATTAAAGCTATTGCACAGCCCCGACCAAGCTGTGCAATATAATCACATTATTATTACTTTGTGTACCTATACACAGTCAGATTTGTTCTGAAACCACCGCCACCGGTGTTGGTCCAATAATGTACAACATTACCTTCAGGTACATTCTTATACCTGTAAACATATGGTGCAGGGTAGTTTTTGGCTATGTAATATTCACCAAAACCATAACTGCTCTCCTCAGACGACGTCCTTGCATAAGCATAACCTTCAGTGTGGTCTGCCCCATTAAATATGGTAACATAGGACTCTGTTTGGTCTACCTGTGTACAAGCAGGCAAGTAACCACAACCAATTGATGTAGCGTCTTTTTTGCTTAACGAAAATCTTTCAATTGTGTTGCCAACCTTAACATAGCCTGCATAGCCAGTTATAACACTGCCTGTTGCAAGTACACCCACAACCGCCGATACAGTAATAATTTTTTTAAATATTTTTCTGAAATTCAATTTTATACACCTCTTTATATAAAAAAATGTTCGCAAACTGCATATAAGGCAATTTACGAACACGATAATAATTCAACGGTAACAGCCGTAAATAAACAACTGTTGGTCGGCACCATATCATATTTCAAAATAATTAGCCCTACATACAACTTTACTAAGTGAAATATCATTTAATTTCACTGTGATTATATTTTACCATCAGTTTTCGACAATGTCAACAGTTTATTAACAAATATTTTAAAAAATATTAAATTTTTTCTTTCCTAATTGTACTTTTTAAGCGTTCATAGCCTCCTGAGGCTGTATTTTTGCTATGTTGTACACCATTATAAGCAGGCAGACAAGCGGTATAACCAGTATAACCCCAAAGGCTATGGCAAGCAGTATTAAAAAGCTTAGCCACGGCATTACATAAAGCATTTGCAGGGCATCGCCGGACTTATTTATTAAATTAATAATAAACACCGCTGCCGCCGACAACGCACCGCCTATCAGCAGTGCCTTAACAGCCAGTATAATATTTTCAAGGTACATACTGTAGAAAATTTGACTTGTTTTGTAGCCTACGGCTTTCATAAGGCCTATTTCTGCCTTACGCTCGGCTATGTTGTTATGTACACTTAAAAATATATTTATAACTGTAAGCAACAGTATAGCCACCGTTAAAAATGTACCTACACCGCCAAATACAGCTGTAAAGGTAAGCATAGATTCGTCCGGAGAGCCTACAGTAAGATATGCCCCTATGCCTTTTTCCTGCAGTGTTGTCATTACCTCATTTATGTTATCTATGCTGTCAGCTGTAACAACATAATCTCTTGCGTATTCATCATTTAAATAGTCATTAAGCTCCTCTTTCATACCGTTTTTTAGGGCATTGTCAATCGCCATTTTGTCTATTTTTTCTGCTGTTTCCTTTGACACTGTAACACATGGGAGCTCACCGGCAGAGGATAACGGTGAAAAATAATAAATTCCAACAACCTTTAAGCGGTATTTAATCTTAGGCAAAGTCAACCAGTCTTCTGCATATCCGTAGTCCTGTTTTTTATACACATGTATATTATATTCGTATTCAACATCTAATGTTTTTCCCAATAAGCTTTCTGTATCTATTTCTTCCCTGTAACCGGTAAGTTCGCCTGCTTTGTCATCATATTCTTCATAGGTGTATTTGTTTGGTAATATACAGCTCATAACAGGAGTTTTATCTAAACCTTTTCCCTTTATAACCTTATCAACCAAATCATCATCATGATATTGGTAGCCTATGCTTTCGTTTATTTTTTTCAAATTAGTTTCGGCAGTGGTGTTGCTTATATCCTCACCATTTTCGTCTGTTATTTTATTTACGGTTAAATATTGCAGGGTTGTAGGTAATACTACCTTTTCACAAGAAACAACATGCTCCGTTTCCAATATTGTATTTATAGTCTTTTCCGTAACACCTACTTTTCCATCCTCTTCATATTCGGATTTTGGAAAGACATACACCTGTCTGCAACACTTATAATTTGTTTTACCCTCACATATATTATTTGCTACACCCAAAAAACCCACCAACAATGTAACTGATATTACCGACAGTATCATCATAACCATTACAGTATTTTTCTTTTTTGAGCCTTTCAGGTTTGCCCTGGCTAAAAATAAATTGTTATTTATTCTCATAAAAAAATACCTCCACTTCCTATAATACAACAACTGCGTTTATAGGAGTAAAGGTATTTTTAAAAAACAATCCGCCAAAAATCGGTTTGCAAATAAGTCTTAAAATTGTATAACCCAACAGCAATTTGTTCTGTTTACCGTAATTAGCCCTAAAAAACACAACTGTAATTCCAAAAAATTGTAAACTTTTAACTTTGCTTGTATTTTAACACCTTAAGGAGGCAAAGTCAACAATGCTAATAAAATATTTTTCACCTGCTATAGCTGTAAAAATAATACACCATCTCATATTTGCAATATAATTAAACCACACTTGCCTATTGACAATATACACATTGTGCAATATAATAAGGCTGTAAGATTTCATAGGGACATCACGGGCATTTTGCCAACGATGTTAAGAGGTTTATTATGGCACAGCTTAAATCAAAGAATTTTACATTTTTTGGTTACTTCAGCAGTTATTCTGTTGGAGCTTATTTTGCTTGTGTAAAATCTTAACAGTAAGTTACCTTATGAAGCCTAATTGATTTTATATTTTTGGTTTTAAACGGAGCTTACTGCAAGCTCCGTTATTTTTATTTTCGGAGGTTTTAAAATATGATTATTGTATTACAAAAGGGAACAACACCACAGCAGGCCGAGGAATTTGGCAAACAGCTGGAAAAAAACTACAATATAAAGGTAAATCTTTGGGAGGGCGTGCAAAGCTCTGTACTGGGCTTGATAGGCGACACCACTTCTATAGATATTGACGCTATTAATGCACAGTCGCTTGTAGCTAATGTTCAGCGTGTGCAGGAGCCTTATAAAAAGGCAAACCGCAAGTTCCACCCGGACAACACTGTTATCACCCTTGACAACGGCACAAAAATAGGCGACGGCAGCTTGGCTATTATGGCCGGCCCTTGCTCTATAGAGGGTGAGGAGCAGATTTGCGGTATAGCAGAGTCTGTAAAAAACAGCGGTGCTGTTATTTTGCGTGGCGGTGCGTTTAAGCCTCGTACCTCGCCGTACTCTTTCCAGGGCTTAAAGGGCGAAGGCCTAAAATATATGGAAGAGGCAAAGAAAAGAACAGGCCTGCCTATAGTTACTGAAATTATGGCGGCAGAGCATTTGCCTTTGTTTGAAAATGTAGATATTATTCAGGTAGGCGCAAGAAATATGCAGAACTTTGAGCTTTTAAAGGAGCTGGGCAAAATTGACAAGCCTATACTTTTAAAGCGTGGTCTTGCCTGCACTATCGAGGAGCTTTTGATGAGCGCCGAGTACATTATGGCAGGCGGCAACGAAAGGGTAATGTTCTGCGAAAGGGGTATTCGTACCTACGAAACCTACACCCGCAACACTCTTGACATTTCTGCTATACCGGCACTTAAAAAGCTTTCGCATTTGCCTGTTATTATTGACCCAAGCCACGCTGCCGGCAAGGCTTGGATGGTAGAGTCGCTGTCTATGGCGGCTGTTGCGGCAGGAGCCGACGGCTTGATTATTGAGGTGCACAACGACCCTGCACACGCCTTGTCAGACGGTGCACAGTCACTTACACCACAGCAGTTTGACGCTACAGCTAAAAAGCTGTTTGCACTGAAAAACGCTTTAAACAGCATTAACGAATAAAATTAAAACGCATATAAGCGGTGTTTATTAAGGTAGTACAGGCTGTTGCCTGCTGCTTAGTTGGTTAGGAAGTTTGTTTATGAATATAGTTATATCCGGCCTAGGCATAATCGGCGGTTCGTATGCTAAAGCCATAAAAAAATACACAGACCACACGGTTATAGGAATTAACCGCAGTGAAAAGCCGTTAAAAATGGCACTGGAGTGCGGTGCTATTGACAAAATAGGCACTAAAGAGGATTTAAAAACGGCCGATATGCTTATACTGGGTACCTTCCCTATGGCAGCTGTAGAATTTATAGAAAAAAACGGCGATTACATTAACAAAGGCTGCATTGTTACCGACACCTGCGGAATAAAGGGTAAAATATGCCCCGAAATGGTTAGGCTGTCCGAAAAATACGGCTTTACCTTTGTAGGCACCCACCCTATGGCCGGCAAGGAAACAAACGGCTTTGAGTCAGCCGATGCAGACCTGTTTGTGAACGCCTCTTGCATAATAGTACCCTGCAAGGCCGACAACACCGCAGTAACCTTTGTAAGCGATTTTGTGCGTGCCATAGGCTTTACGCAAACCCCTGTGGTAACCCCACAGGTACACGACAGAATGATAGCCTTTACCTCGCAGGTGCCTCATGTTATGGCCTGTGCCTATGTATTAAGCCCTGTATGCAAAAATCACAAGGGCTTTTCGGCAGGCAGCTACCGTGATGTATCGAGAGTGGCTAAGATAAACGCAAAGCTGTGGACGGAACTATTTTTGGAAAACAAAGAGCCTCTTACAGCGGAGCTTGACACACTTATTGACAATTTAACACAAATACGCAACAGCATTGCAAATAACGACGACCAAGGGCTGTGTAAGCAGCTGCAAATGAGCAGACAGGTTAAGGAGGAGCTAAAGGAATGAAAACACTGCATATTGCAACGGGAAAACCCTACGATATTATAATAGAGCGTGGTATTATTGACCAATGTGGTACATATGTACGGGAGGTATCAAGGGCAAAAAAGGCGATGATTATTTCCGACAGCAATGTTTTTCCTATTTACGGCGGCAGAGCAGAGGCCTCTTTAAAACAGGCCGGATTTGAAACCTCGCAGTTTGTCTTTACTGCCGGTGAAGAAAGCAAAAGACTTGAAACCATTGCACAAATGTACACTGCACTTATAGAAAACGGCTTTACAAGAAGTGATATTATTGTAGCCCTAGGCGGCGGAGTTGTAGGCGATATGAGCGGGTTTGCCGCCGCTACATATTTGCGTGGTATAGACTTTGTTCAAATACCTACCTCACTGCTGGCACAGGTGGATTCATCTGTAGGCGGCAAAACAGGCGTAGATATTCCACAGGGTAAAAATTTAGTAGGTGCTTTTTGGCAGCCAAACACAGTGCTTATAGACCCGGACACCTTAAACACCCTTACACCGCACTTTTTTGCAGACGGTATGGGCGAGGTTGTTAAGTACGGCTGTATAAAGAGCGAAAAGCTTTTTGAAACACTTGAAAAGGAAAACGCACCCGACATTATAGACGACATTATTTATCAATGTGTAGAAATAAAGCGTGATGTAGTGCAAAGGGACGAGCGTGACCACGGTGAACGGGCATTGCTTAACTTTGGTCATACATTAGGTCACGCTATCGAAAAGGAGCATAGCTTTAAGGGTGTATCACACGGTGAGGCTGTAGCCATTGGTATGGTTATGGTAACAAGGGCAAGTGAAAAGGCCGGCATTACCCCTGCAGGTACAGCCAACAGAATTGCACAGCTTTGCAAGAAGTACAACCTGCCAACCTGTGACACAACACCTATAGAGAGAATTGTGAAAAGCTCTTTCTCCGACAAAAAGAGCAGTGGCGACAGCATTGGCTTAGTTGTGCTGGATAAAATAGGCGAAAGCAAGGTCTACCCTGTTAAAAAGACCGATATGCTTGGCTTTGTAACAGGCAAATAATATAGAGATACACAACAAGGAGATGAAAAAATGAGTAAGGTTAGAGTATTCCCCTCTGTTTTTAACGGAGAGGTAACACTTCCGCCCTCTAAAAGCGATGTTCACCGTGCTATACTTTGTGCGTCACTTGCAAGGGGCAAAAGTGTAATATCCCCTGTGGATATGTCCCAGGATATTTTAGCAACCATCGACTGTGCCAAGGCATTGGGAGCAGATATTACCGTTGATGGCAGCACCGTATATGTAGACGGTACAAATTTGTTTGGCAACAAAACCGCAGAGCTTAACTGTAGGGAATCCGGCTCTACCCTGCGTTTTTTCATTCCGGTAGCAGCTGCCGGCGGCGTGGCGGCTACCTTTACAGGCAAAGGCAGACTGCCTCAGCGTCCCATAGGCATTTATCTTGACTGTCTGCCGAAATTCGGTGTAAAATGTACTACAGAGGGCGGCTTGCCGCTCGATATAAGCGGCAGACTGCAGTCGGGTCGCTTTGAGGTGCCGGGCAATGTAAGCTCGCAGTTTATTACAGGGCTTTTGCTTGCCCTGCCTCTTACAGGCAAGGACTGTACTATAGCCGTAACATCACCGCTGCAGTCCGTTGGATATATTAATATGACAATACGCACTATGGGCGTGTTTGGCGTAAAGGTAGAGGCAACAGAAAACGGCTACTTTATTAAGGGCGGTCAAAGCTACAAGCCATGCCGCTACACCTGTGAGGGCGACTGGTCACAGGCGGCCTTCTTTATGGCGGCCGGTGCATTGGGCGGACGCCTTACATTAAAGGGCCTGCGTACCGACTCAATACAAGGGGATATGCAGTGCCTGGAAATTTTTAAGGAGTTTGGTGCTGATGTCACAGTAACTCCAAACGGTATTACCGTTACAGGCGGAGATTTAAAGGGCATTAGCATAGACGCCACACAAATTCCCGACCTGGTGCCTATTTTGGCAGTTACTGCCGCATTTGCAAAGGGCAGTACAAATATTTACGGGGCGGAAAGGCTTAGAATAAAAGAAAGCGACCGCCTAAACGCAATATCTACCTGTCTGAATAAGGTAGGTGCAAGGGTAACGGAAAAGCCTGACGGATTGATTATTGAGGGCGTTAAAAATGCCGCAGGCGGAAGTGTAGAGGGCTATAACGACCACAGAATTGTTATGTCTATGGCAATATGTGCTGAAAAATCCACAGCACCAATAGAAATAAGCGACAAAGAAAGTATAAATAAGTCTTACCCAAGCTTTTTTGAGGATTATAAAAAAGTAAAGGGCAAGGTCGAGGAAATATAAACAGTAATATATAAAGTAGGAGGCTGTGCCAATGTCATCTTGTTGGGGCAACAAAGTAAAAATATCAATATTCGGCGAAAGCCACGGTAAGGGTATAGGCGTGGTTGTAGACAATTTGCCTGCCGGTGAAAAAATAGATATGGAGCAGGTGCTTATGCATATGGGCAGGCGTGCTCCCGGTAAGGACAAAACCGCTACACCAAGGCTTGAAAAGGATTTGCCGCAAATACTAAGCGGTATGCTTAACGACACCACCACAGGCACGCCTATGTGTGCCGTTATAGAAAACACCAACACCCGTTCAGGGGACTATGGCAATTTATTAACAGCTCCAAGGCCGGGGCACGGCGACTATCCGGGCTTTATACGCTACAACGGGTTTAACGACATTCGTGGCGGCGGTCATTTTTCCGGCAGACTTACTGCCCCTATTGTATTTGCAGGCTCTGTATGCCGACAAATTTTAGAGAAAAAGGGCATAAAAATTGCCTCTCATATTCAGTCTGTAGGCAAGGTGTGCGACAGCAGGTTTAATCCTTTAAAGATTGACGAAGGTCTTATTGACAGCCTTAACAAGCAGAGCTTCCCTGTAATTGACCCTAGCTCAGAGCCAAAAATGAGAGAATATATAGAAAACGCCAGAATGTCACAGGACAGCACAGGCGGCGTAATAGAGTGTGTTGCCACAGGAGTGCCTGCAGGCATAGGAAGCCCTATGTTTGGCGGGGTAGAAAACCTTATATCCTCCATTATGTTTGGCATACCGGCGGTAAAGGGCATAGAGTTCGGTGCAGGCTTTGCCATAACAGAAATGTTGGGAAGCCGAGCAAACGACCAGTACGCATATGACGAAAACGGCAGGGTAGTAACTCTAAGCAACAACAACGGCGGTATTACAGGCGGCATTACAAACGGTATGCCTATTTTGTTTAGAATAGCCGTAAAGCCTACACCGTCTATCTCAAAGCCACAGCAAACCGTAGACCTGACAAAGCACGAAAACACAGAGCTTGTTATTCACGGCAGACACGACCCCTGCATAGTACCACGGGCAACAGTTGTGGCGGAATCCGCACTGGCTATTGCACTTATTAATTTACTGTAAGGGGGCCGGAAAATGGACTTAAAGGAAATCAGAACAGAAATTGACAGCATTGACAAGGAGCTTATAAAGCTGTTTACAAAGCGTATGGAATGCAGTAAGCAGGTAGCTCTCTACAAAAAAGAAAACAACACTCCTGTTTTAAATGTAAAGCGTGAGCAGGAAATTCTGGATAAAGTGGAAAAGGAGGGCGGAGAGTACGGCTATGCCGCACAGCTGCTTTTTTCCAACATTATGGAGCTTAGCCGAGGACTACAGCACGACATTATAGGCTCAGGCAAAAAAATACGCAGTCTTATTGAAAACTCAAAGGGTGACTTAGACAAAACCCGGGGTGTAAAAATTGCCCTACAGGGTGTAAAGGGTGCAAACTCGCACGAAGCGGCTACACAGCTGTTTCCTGACGGCACACCTGTTTTTTACAAAAGCTTTTCGCAGGTGTTTGAGGCAGTAAACAACGGTGAAGCAAAATATGGCGTACTGCCTGTAGAAAACTCCTCTGCCGGCTCTGTAGCCGATGTTTATGACCTTATTTTAAAATACCGTTTTTACATAGTAAAGGCGCTTAACCTGCCTATTCAGCACTGCCTGTGTGCAATAAAACAGAGCCAGCTGTCAGATATAGAGCAGGTATGGTCACACCCACAGGCATTGGCCCAGTGTACCGACTTTACAACGGCACACAATTTTACCACTGTACCGTCGCCAAACACAGCCATTGCCGCACAGGACATAGCCAAAGAAAAGCGTTTAAACTGTGCAGCAATATGCACTAAAAAGGCTGCTCGGGAATACGGGCTAAAGGTGCTTGTCGAAGGCTGCCAAAACAACAAGGACAACAGCACACGCTTTATAGTAATATCAAAGGAGCTTATTATTCCTGAAGACGCCGACAAAATAAGCCTTTGCTTTTCACTGCCGCACATTACAGGCTCACTGTACAATGTGCTTGGACGCTTTAGCTCCAACGGAATGAACCTTACAAAGCTTGAGTCACGCCCACGGGACGGCAGAGCCTTTGAGTATCTGTTTTACCTTGATTTTCAGGGTAGCGTGCATAACAGCCCAAAGGTTGTAAACCTGCTGTGTGCCCTGTCGGAGGAAATGCCGGAGTTTTCATTCTTGGGCAACTACAAGGAGCAGTAATTCTTCGTAAATAACAATCCATAAACAACTTTCATATACACACAAAGCCCCCAAGGGATTAACTCTCCCTTAGGGGCTTTTTCCACATTTTAACATTGTGTTTATCTTTTTCTTCCTATGTATCTGCATACCTTTTTCTTATAACGCAGATATTCATCACCAAAAGCCTCAAGCAAAAATTCCTCTTCAACATTAACAATCTGTAGGTGAAACATAAGCATTGCAAACAGGGAAACTTCAAACAATACCAAATTAAAAAACATTAGTAAAATTCCTAAATACATAAGGTCGAAGCCTAAAAACGCAGGGTTTCGGCTGATTTTGTATATTCCCTTTGTTACAAGCTCGGTTTTATCTGTTTTGGATACTCCGGCTCTCCAGCTGTCTCTCATTGTTAGTACCGATATTATAAACACAGCCACACCAACAACGGCTACCAACACACCAACAATCCTTACAGGCACAGCGAAAAACGAGGTATTTAAAATAATGCTGACTATCTCCACAGCAGGAACCAAGTATGTAAAAACTTTCATTGTTATCTCTACAAGCTTTACAAAACCAACCTTTTCCTTACCTATTTGATCGGTTTTTATACCCTTTTTATGCTGACTTATCATTTTAATAAAGTAGCACCCGTAAAAAACAAGCATAATGGCAATACCGGCTACCTGAAACCACATTATAATTACCTCCTGTTTATCTGTAACTAATTCCTATGTATATTAACCAATTTGGGCAAGCAGTTCTTTTATTTGGCTAAGGTTTTCAGCAAAATATATTCCCTGCTGTCTGTTTTCTGTAGACAGGCCCATTTCTATCATATGATTAAGCAAAGTTTTCAGTCCGTTGTAATATCCGTTAAGATTATACAAAATACATGGTGCATTTATGCGCTTCAAGGATACCATCGACATTACCTCTGTTATTTCCTCCAGGGTACCTGTACCACCGGGGAAAGCAATAAAGGCGTCCCCAAATTCAATCATCTTTTTCTTACGCTGGGGAATATCCTTAGTTATAATAATGTTTGTAAGGGCTTCATACTGTAGGTTTTTCTCAATAAAAAATTCAGGCTCAACACCGGTAACCTTGCCGCCGACACTAAGAACACTTTTTGCTATCTCTCCCATAAGCCCCGATTTTGAACCGCCGTAAACAAGGGAATTTCCGCTTTCCCCTATCCAAGTGCCAAGCTCTCTTACAGCGTCACCCAACAACGGGTCATTCCCCTGAAAAGCTCCAAGATATACTGTAATATTCATAATTTCATCCCCTTTTTAACTTTTATGCCCCTATTCTTCATTTTTATTAAATTACTTAATAGAGTAGGTGGCACATATACTGCCAAATCTTCACAATCCAACTTTCGATATAACTATAGAATTTTATATTAAATTAAGCTGCGTTTTTTGAATATAAAACTTTTACAACTCTGCTACTTAATAAAAACAGCGGCGGCTTCCTCTAATTTTCTAAAGTATTTAATTTTATTTTTATGGAACATTGTACCAATTGCTGTTTCATTTACAATAACCTTATAGCCCTCTTTTACAGCACCTAATGCAGTCAATGCAACACAGCCCCCGCCGTCTACTCCTACAACCTCTACACACTCTACCTCTTGCTCTTTCAGAAATGAAACAAGCTCAGCATTTGAAAATGCGTTGCCTCGACATTTTGTAAAAACATTGTCAGATACAATATTTAAGTTTTTAACTAACTCCACTTCTTCTGTTCCCTCGTATGCTTGAAAAGGTGCGAATTTATTTAATAAATTTCTCTTCATTACATTTTTTATGTAGATTACTATGCTGTCTTGGTTAGATTCAATAGCATTATTTACCTTTTCTATTAACGAATGATTATTGTATTTAAAATAATCTGAATGTTTCTCTCCTACGCAAACATTTTGCATATCTACTACCAATAATGCTTTTTTCATACTCATATACCTCTAAATCTCAATTAATTTAACATACTACAAACAAATTCCCTGTGATTTTTATAAAATTTATAAATACACTACTTAATTTAACATTATATCTATTTTAAAAATATGGGTCAAGGGGCTTAAAAAAATATATAAACAATTACTTTATCAGAAAAATATGTAGAATTATAACTAAATATATTGTGTGCTTTTAAACACACTGTGTGCCCTGTCGGAGGAAATGCCGGAGTTTTCATTCTTGGGCAACTACAAGGAGCAGTAATTCTTCACTAAGCAGAATAAATAAACAGCTTTTATTTTATTTATAGAGCCACCTAAAACGGCCGAAGAGCAGACATATTACTGCCTGCTTTTCGGCCGAACTATATTTCTGCAAATTTTCCGGAAAAACCTTCTTTTGGCGGGCGGATATTAAATATTACCCCTGCTATGCCGGCATATTTCTTTATCATATGTGATTTATTATCACCAATAGAAATAAATATACAAAATTTAGCAAGGTATAAAAAGCTGTCTGACAACTAACCATATTAAAAAGGATGTGTTAATATGGAGCATATAGTTGCTTTTTTTGATACCAAGCCATATGACAAGGAATGGTTTAATAAGCTGCCCCACCCCGGCATACGGTTTAAATATTTTGAAAACAAGCTGAACAGCGAAACAGCAAAGCTTGCCCTAGGCTGCGACGGTGTAGTGGCCTTTGTAAACGACGCCATAGACTGCAACACCATAAAAAAGCTTTGCGATATGAATGTAGAGGTAATAGCCATGCGTTGTGCCGGCTACAACAACATAGACTTTAAGGCCGCCTATGAAAAAATAACAGTAATGCGTGTGCCGGGTTATTCTCCAAATTCCGTTGCCGAATATACAATGGCACTGCTGCTTACACTTAACAGAAAAACTCACAAAGCATATAACCGAACCAGAGATTATAACTTCTCTCTTGTACACCTTACAGGCTTTGACCTAAAGGGAAAAACGATAGGCGTAATAGGCACAGGCAAAATCGGCAGGGAATTTATTGATATTTGCAGGGGCTTTAAGATGAATATACTGGCATACGACCCCTACCCTGTGCAAAACAGCGACATAACCTACGCCGACCTTGAAACAATTTTTAAGGAGAGCCATATAATATCACTGCACTGCCCCCTTACAAAAGAGAGCTATCACCTAATAAATAAAGATTCCATTAAGCAAATGAAGGACGGAGTTATTATTTTAAACACCTCAAGAGGTGCTATTATAGAAAGTCAGGCACTTTTGCAAGGACTAAAGGATAAAAAAATAGGCGGTGCCGCACTGGATGTTTACGAGGAGGAAACTGCCTTTTTCTATGAGGACTATTCCGAGGATATAATTAACGACGATGTTTTGTCCCTTTTGGTTTCTATGCCCAATGTTATTGTTACCTCTCATCAGGCTTTTTTAACAAACGAGGCACTGCGTAACATTGCACAAGCCACCATTGACAATTTACAGGCATATTTTAACGACAGACCTCTTACCAACGAAATATGCTACAGGTGCGGCTCTGACGATGTTACCGGCAGCTGCCCAAGGCACAAACGCAGTACAAAATTAGCCTAGCGGCAGAGTTATTACAATATTTTTTCAGCAAAAAGCAGAGAGCCTAAAAAGAAAGCTCTCTGCTTAACAATTTTATTACCGCTATTCTATTACTGCTATTTATCGTTTTTTACTTGTATATTTTGGGAATCGGCTTTAGTGCTGTCAGCCGGCTCCGACTTTTCTTTAAAAGCAAAAAATCTTTGACCAATATAGTTACAGGCAACAAACAGGCAGCTGCCTATTATCATAGAAGCATTTGAAGCAAAGGCTTCTACACTCCAGCCAAACATTGTAATGCTGTTTGCCGTGCAAATGTAATTTGTAAGTGGAATGGCTATTCCGTAGGCAATTAAATAGCACACAGCTATATTCAGGGCAAAGCGGACAACGGGCTTCCAGCCCTTTTCTTTATTTTTAAAGGTAAAGTACTTATTAAGGAAATAGCTCATAATGCTGGCAAGAAAATAAGAAATACCGGAGGCCAGCCAAGTGCCTGTTGCACCCATTAAGCTAAGAGGCGTACAGTTAAACAGTACAAACTGCAAGCCTGTACCAACTATAGTATTTATAATACCAACAAGTATAAATTTCCAAAACTTAATGTCAAAAAACTTTTTTAAAAAATTACCCATAATTTCCTCTCTATTATTCAAAATAGCTTAAGTCATATTCCACCTTTTCAGGCTCCTGCTCTGTCTGTGTGACGGTGGAGTCTGTATTTTCTGCTATATTGTCAGGGGCTGCTTTTTCCTCTGTATTTTTTTCAACGCTGCTTTCAGACGGCATGTCCGATTTTTCGGCAGCGGCTGTCTTTTCTGCTTGCTTGTGCTGTGAATTTTTGTTTTTATCTGCGTTGTTTTTTACTTCTTTTACATTGCTTTTTTCAGCAGGTGCAGACTGTGCCGCACTGTAATTTGTATCCTTTACAATAAATATAGGACGGTGCTTGCTTTCCAGATAGATACGGCTTATGTATTCGCCTAAAATACCGATAGAAAGCTCGATAATTCCGCCTAAGAACAAAACTGCACAAAGAGTGGTAACATAACCCGGCACTGCAACACCGAAAATTAAGGTTTGAATAAGCGTAACAATTATATATATAAATGCAATCAGGGAAATAACAGAGCCTGCCGCCGCAAGCCACCTTAGCGGTGCCACCGTAAAGGACGCAAAACCGTCTATGGCATACTTAAACAATCCCCAGAAGCTCCATTTGGTTGTACCTATGGCACGCTCTACATTTTCGTAAGGAATCCACTTTGTATCGTAGCCTACCCAGCAGAAAAGACCCTTTGAAAATCTTTGAACCTCGCTCAAGGATACTACCGAGTCAACCATTTGTCTGGTCATCATTCTGTAGTCAACTGCACCGTACGGCATTTGAACATCGGAAATTTTGTTGCTTATTTTATAGAAGCTTTGTGAAAACAGGCTGCGTATTTTAGACTCGCCCTCTCTTGTAGTTCTGCGGGCGGCACAGCAGTCGTAGCCCTCCTCCATAGCCTTGCACATATCTATAAGCATTTTAGGCGGGTGCTGTAAGTCTGCGTCCATTACAACAACATAGTCGGCTGTGGAGTATTTCAAGCCGGCATACATTGCAGATTCCTTTCCGAAATTTCTTGAGAAGGATATATATTTTACATTACTGTATTGCTTTGCCAAATTTTTCATAACGGTATAGGTTCCGTCCTTACTGCCGTCATTAACAAGTATAAACGAAAAGCTATAGCCCTCTATAGTCTCAGTAACCTTAGTGGTTTCCCTTATAAAAACCGCCAAGCCCTCTTCTTCATTGTAGCAAGGTACAACCAATTCAACTGTTTTCATCGCTGTCAACCTCTTTTCATAATGTCCTTTTAATTATAACAAACTTTCTTAAATAAATAAAGCATAATATATTTTTTATTTATTAATTTCTGTACAAATTCTTAAATAAAACCTAAATTTATCCAACTTAGGCATAAAAATTAAAACCGCAACATAAAACAGGGTATATTAATTGAAAATTTTACAGAGGTATGATAAAATTACAGCATATTTTTAGCTTTTTTGGAGGAAGTGAGCATATGGACCTTAACGCAATTTTAAAAGCCGTAAGTGACTTTTTGTGGGGCTGGCCTATGATTATTTTACTGCTTGGCACGCACCTGTTTACGACAATACGAACAGGCTTTATTCAGAAAAAAATTCTTACGGGAATTAAGCTTTCCGTAAAAAAGGATCCCGCTACCCACGGCGATATAAGCCAGTTTCAGGCTTTAACAACCGCCCTTGCCTCTACTATAGGTACAGGCAACATTGTAGGCATAGGTACGGCTATAGCACTGGGCGGCACAGGTGCTGTTTTATGGTGCTGGCTGACAGGCATACTGGGTATTGCCACAAAATACGCAGAGTCGCTTATAGGCGTAAAATACCGTGTAAAGGCCAAGGACGGCTCTATGGTAGGCGGTGCTATGTATGCCCTTGAAAGGGGCTTGAACCTAAAGTGGCTTGCCGTAATATTTGCACTTTTTACGGCCTTCGCTTCCTTTGGAATAGGCAACGGCGTACAGGTAAACGCTATTGCGAGCATATTTAATCAGGCATTTACACCCGACGGCGGCTATCGGATTAACATATTCGGTCAAAGCTTTGACATTGTAGGCGTTATATGCGGCGTTGTTATTGCCATACTGGTAGGCGTTGTACTGTATGGCGGAGTTAAGTCCATATCAAAGGTTTGCGAAAAGCTGGTTCCTTTTATGGCTGTTTTATATGTGCTAGGCTGTATTTACATACTTATTTACAACCACCAATATATTGTGCCAGCTATAGTAGACATTGTTCAGTCTGCTTTTTCAGTACAATCCGCTGTAGGCGGTGCTGTAGGCGGCGGTATGATGCTGGCGTGCCGCTACGGTATAGCAAGAGGCTTGTTTTCTAACGAATCCGGTATGGGCTCTGCCCCTATAGTTGCGGCTGCCGCACAAACAAGAAACCCTGTAAGGCAGGCTCTTATCTCCTCTACAGGCACCTTTTGGGACACTGTTGTTGTATGCCTTATGACAGGTCTTGTACTTGTAAGCAGTATACAGGCAAACCCTGAAATAAGCATTTCCGGCAACGGCGGCGACCTTACCTTTAAGGCCTTCAGCCAAATTCCGTATGTGGGTGTAGCAATTATTGTTGTAGGCATTGTACTGTTTGCTTTTTCAACAATTCTCGGCTGGGCATACTACGGCGAACGCTGTGTAGTATATTTAGTAGGAACAAAAGCACTAAAGTTTTACAGGCTGCTGTTTGTTCTGTTTGTACTTGCATCACCGCTAATCAGTCTTGACGCCGTATGGACATTGGCGGACATACTGAACGCACTAATGGCAATACCAAACATTATAGCCATATGGCTGTTGAATAAGGTTATAGCCGACGACACAAGACATTATTTAGGACACCTTGACGAAATAGACAGATCACCTATACCTACTATAGACAAAAGCTATAAGGGTATTTAAACCGATATATTAAGGGTATCTCCTGCAAAACGCTCGCCTAATTTGGCGTTTTTGAAGGCGGTACCCTTGCTTTTATATATGCTCCCGCAAAATCCTTATACTTTATACAAAAATACATAAATTGTTTTAAAAATACACCTTGATATTGTTATTGTTTTATACTATAATTGATAATGGTGTATTTTCGGGCGGATTACTTAATAATTTTGAAAGGGAAAATAGCTTTATGTCTAAAAAAAATAACGCAAAAAAGAAGGGCAAGGCAGGCAAGGCAGCTGCTGTATTTGTTGCATTGGTTTTAATAGCCGGTTCTGCGTGCGTTGTTAGCTATCTTGTAAGGAGAGGACAAAACGCAATAAGCAACTATACTACAGTGCCTACGGCGGCTACAGAAGGGTCTGACTCTCACTCTGTAACAGAGCAGGATATGCCAAAGCTGTCATGCGACGACAACAGCAACGGCTATATAGACGGTGCCGTATATATATGGCAAAATAAGGGCTTTGAAACCTTTAAGGGAAATGTTGCAGACGCTAAGGCATATGCAAAAAGCATAAGCAATTACAAAACCGCACTGGGCAAGGTTAAGGTTTATAATGCTGTGGTACCTACAAGCACCGAAATAACCCTGCCGGAGCGACTAAGCAAAACATTTTCTAATAATCAAAGAGAAAATATTTCCACAATTATAAAAAGTCTGTCAATGGATGTAACACCCGTAGATGTTTACAACACTTTGGGACAAAAGCGAAACGAAAATATTTACTACGGTACAGACAAATACTGGACGCAGCTGGGAGCATACTATGCATATACAGACCTCGCCAAGGCTTTGGGCAAGGAGCCGGCAGAGCTAAAAAGCCTAAAGTCGGTTACCCCCGGCAACACCTTCCTTGGCTCTCATGTTAAGGCTACAGTTTCTAAGGAAACAACAGCCGGAAACCCTATGCTTATATCAAATCCGGACAAGGTAACCTACTACAGCTTACCAAAGGGCGTTACGGCAACAGCACTTAAAAAGGGCGATGACAGTCCGGCTGAAATTGACTATTACAATACAGAAACAGAGGACGGCAGCTCACCTAACGATATTTACAACACCTATGACTGTGCCTATACGGTATTAAAAAACAAGGATATAAAGCAAGGCAAAATAGCCCTTGTGTCAGATAAATTTGGCTATGGTATAGCACCGTTTTTAGCTAATAATTATAACGAGGTACATATTATTGATGTTGACTGCTTTGAGAGAAATATCAAAAATTATCTTGAAGAAAATAAAATTACAGAGGTTGTTTATTTAAACGGAATAATGTCGGCAAACACAGCCGCAAAAACAGCCAAAACGGACGCAATGTTCTAAATTGACAAGGGCTATGTAATAAAGCAGCAGAAAGGGCGGTGATTACTGTGTTGGGAGAATTTATTGATGTTGCTATACTGGGCAAAATATCTAAAAAAGGTGTATACACCGGCTATATAGTCAAGTGTGAAAACAAAAAGTACAAGCGTAACAGTATTGTTGTGTTTTCCAGAACGCCACTGTCCGAAACAGTGCACTGCACGGTAATTGCTACCACACAGCTAAATAACAACATAAAATTTATTGCTGCACCAAGCGGTCAAATATACTATCAGCCCGAAATAAAAGAGCTTTTGCGTGAGGTAAGGAATGTTCGCTACAACAAGCTAACCTGCTTATACGAAAAGTCCTGCGGTGCTATTGTATTCCATAGGTTTTCTGACGGTATCAAGGTTTTGCTGGTAAAAAACCACAACGGAAGATACTGGAGCTTCCCTAAAGGTCATATGGAAAAAAACGAAAACGAGCACCAAACAGCAGCAAGAGAAATAAAAGAGGAAACCGGACTGACCGTTCGTTTCTATGACAATTACCGACAAATAAGCGACTATGTGCCATTTGGCAGAATAAAAAAGAGAGTTGTCTTTTTTCTGGCAGAGGCACGCACAGCAGATGTAAAAATTCAAAAATCGGAGATTGACCTATATATATGGGTTACATTTGAAGAAGCCCAGCGTATGTGTAAATACGAAAATGACCTGCGTGTACTGAAAAAAGCAGAAAATATGATTAAATATCACGACAGGCGAAAAAGAGAAAAAAAAAGAAATGTTATAAAATAACTATTTTTTCACTTTGACAGTAGTATTAACAAGCACCAAATACAAAGCAATAAAGCAGCCCCTGCCTCCACAAGGACGTAATCCCTTGGAGGCAGGGGCTAATATTTTAATAATTGAGCAGATTACGCTTATTATATGTATTTTATGTAAATAATAAGCTGTTAGATTATGAGTAAAACCTTAACCACCTCTGCTTAGAGTATATGAGGTTTTGGCTTTATCTTGTAGTTTGCGAATATCCGTAAAATCCAAAAAAGCCCTTTGAGAAAGGATTTCTCCTCTCTCAAAGGGCTTGGTAAACTCGAAGTTGTCATACTCTTTGCATAGATAATATTTCAGCTTTACTTTGTAAGAACCTTCTTACAATATTTATGTGCGCCACAATACGGACATACTAATTTTCGCTTTGTAATTGTATGAGGTCCCATAATATATGACTTCATATCTGGAACAAATCTATTATTACATTCGGGACACTCAAATGCTCCTGCTTCTATATCAAGTACACAGGCAATTGCAATTCCTCCAACTACTACAACAAGACCTATTACTATAAGAAGAACTCTAATCCAGTTCTCCATATCCAGCATTCCCGACAATATAAATAATGGAACTGCCGCTATAATTGTAAGTCCTGCCACCATTGCTGATAGGACAATTTTCTTTTTGCTTTCATGAGCTTCTCTAACTAAATTCACCATATTTTCCTCCGCTTTCTTCAGATAATCTTCTTCAGATACTCTTTCACCAGACAGTAGTTCATTAACTGTTATCTCCAGTTCCTTACATAATGGTAACAACAATGATACTTCTGGAAAACCATTTCCTCTCTCCCATTTTGAAATTGTTTTATCACTGATTTCTAATTTTTCTGACAGTTGTTTTTGTGTATATCCTTTTCGTTTTCTTTCATCAGCAATAAATTTACCAATCTTAATTTGATCCATCTGTTTTCCTCCTTTCTGGTTTGATTATCCTATGATTTGATTATGAATCACACCCACGCAACGTAGAATATGGTGAATTTATGCGGTTTCTACGCTCCGTAGAGTGAAATTCCAATTTATCTTTTTTCTGAAAATGGGCAATCCCGATTGAGACTGCCCATTCATCTTGAAAATTATGCGATTTTTTCTTGCTTGCACTTAATTTTGCATCAGTTGATGTAAGCTTTATGTGAGCCACTGTTTTTAGATTTTCAAAAGTCCAAAATCTGCATAAATAGAGGTTTTTTTGCACTTATTACTTATCAAGTGGCTTCATTGTCGGGAAGATGATTACATCTCTGATAGAAGCACTGTCTGTTAGCAGCATAACAAGTCTGTCTATGCCCATACCCATACCGCCTGTTGGTGCCATACCGTACTCAAGGGATGTTAAGAAGTCTTCGTCAATCATATTTGCTTCTTCGTCGCCAGCCTCTCTCAGCTTTAGCTGATGTTCAAATCTGCCACGCTGGTCGATTGGGTCGTTAAGCTCTGAATATGCGTTTGCAAGCTCTCTGCGTGTTACAAACAGCTCAAACCTCTCAACAAGCTCCGGCTGATTTGGCTTACGCTTTGTAAGCGGTGACACCTCAACAGGGTAGTCGCATATAAATGTCGGCTGCTGAAGCTGCTCCTCAACATACTCCTCAAAGGCAGTATTTAGAATGTTGCCCCATGTGTCGGTTGGCTTTACCTCAAGCTTTAGCTCCTTGGCAACCTCTTTTGCCTTTTCTGTATCGCCGATAAATTGGCTAAAGTCAACGCCTGCATATTCCTTTACAGCGTCTATCATTGTCATTCTCTTAAATGGGAGCGACAGGTCAACAGCCTCACCCTGGTACTGAATTTGGTCTGTTCCGTTTACCTCTATACAAGCCTTGTTAATCAGCTTTTCCGTTAGGTCCATCATACCGTTATAGTCGGTGTAAGCCTCATACAGCTCAATGGTTGTAAACTCAGGGTTGTGCTTAACATCCATACCCTCGTTTCTGAACAGTCTGCCTATTTCGTAAACCTTTTCCATTCCGCCTACTATTAGTCGCTTTAGGTAAAGCTCCGGGGCAATTCTTAGGTAAAGGTCCATATCAAGTGTATTGTGATGAGTAATAAACGGTCTTGCGGCCGCACCGCCTGCTATGGTATTAAGTACAGGGGTTTCTACCTCTATGTAGCCAATGTCGTCAAGCTGTTGACGAATTGACTTAATAATTTTGCTTCTGGCAATAAATGTGTTTTTAACCTCAGGATTTACCATTAGGTCAACATAACGCTGACGGTATCTAAGGTCTGTATCCTTTAAGCCATGGTGCTTTTCAGGCAATGGCAACAAGGACTTTGACAAAAGTCTGATTTCCTTTGCGTGTACAGATATTTCGCCTCGTCTTGTTTTAAAGACAAAGCCCTTTACCTCTACAATGTCGCCGATGTCCCACTTTGCCATTTGAACCTTGTAGGTGTCTTCGCCAACATCATTAATTCTAACATAAACCTGCATACGGCCGCTTCTGTCGTATACATCAATAAACGACGCCTTGCCCATATCTCGCCAGCTCATAATACGGCCGGCAATGCAAACATCTTTATTTTCCAGCTGTTCAAAGTTATCAATAATCTGTTGTGCTAGGGTATCTCTGTCGCTTGTGGTAATCTTAAACGGGTCGTTGCCGCTTTCCTGCAGTGCAGTAAGCTTGTCACGGCGAATTTGCAAAAGCTCGCTTAGGCTCTGCTCCTGCTGTTCTGCTTCAGGTGTTGTATTATCTTTGCTCATTTTACATTTCCTCGTTCTTCTTTAAAATTTCAAGTACCCGGTATTCTACTACTCCTCTAGGTGTTTCTACTGCTACAACATCACCCGGAGCCTTGTCCATCAGCGCCTCGCCCACAGGAGATTCGTCTGAAAGCAAACCATTTAGCGGATCGGCCTCGTTGGCGCCAACAATTTTGTATTCTATTTCTTTATTTCTTGCAATATTTTTTACACGCACTGTAGCACCCGGACGAACCCTGCCCGTATCAATATCCTCGATTACTACTGCATTTTTAAGCATATTTTCTATTTCAACGATTCTTGACTCTACTACAGCCTGGTCGTTTTTCGCTTCGTCATATTCGGCATTCTCTGACAGGTCGCCGTAAGAACGGGCAATTTCAATTTTTTCTGCAATTTCGTCACGCTTAGTAGTTTTTAAGAAATCCAGTTCTTTTTCGAGGTTTTCTAAGCCTTCTTTTGTCAATCTAACTTCCTTTTGCATTTATATCATCCTTTACAGTTTTATAGCAAATTACCCTTTGCGTATTCAAATTTAATTTTATCAAACAATATGCTCTATGTCAAGAAAATTTACCATACCAAGCCGCAAATTTGAGAAAGGAGCATTCCTGTTTTTTGTGCGACTGAGTTGAGCCTATGTTCTTTATTTTTTAACATTGCTGTCTTTAAAAAATAATTGATGCCTAGCTGTTTAAATTATTAACAATGCATTAATTATACACAATAAATTTGACAATAACAGAAATAAAATGTTATGATTAGTTGTAATTAGAAGTAATTTAAGGAGGTTTAAGCTTGTATGAATAATTCATATATCAGTGAGCTTACTCAAAAGTGCATTGACAGCAGCACGGTTGACACAGCACTGTACGCAAAGTACGATGTAAAAAAAGGACTTAGAGATAAAAACGGCGTAGGAGTACTTGCCGGACTGACAACCATATCTAATGTTATGGCTACAAAAGAGGTGGACGGCGTAAGAGTACCTTGTGCCGGTAAATTGCTGTTTAGAGGATATTCCATAAAAGACCTTGTAAAAAATTCCGGTAAGGCAGAGCATTTTGGCTTTGAGGAGGCTATGTACCTGATTTTGTTTGGCGAGCTTCCTACAAAGGAGCAGTACAAAAGCTTTAAAGAGCTTTTAGGCGAAAGTATGGTGCTGCCAAACAGCTTTACAAGAGATGTTATAATGAAAGCACCAAGTAAGGATATTATGAACTCTATTACAAAAAGTGTTCTTACCCTGGCGGCTTATGATGAAAAAGCGTCTGACATATCGCTTGACAATGTACTTGTACAGTGCATAAAGCTAATTGCGGTATTTCCTATGCTGGCTGTGTACGGCTACCACGCATATAATCACTACGAATGTGACGACAGCCTGTTTATTCACAGACCTGATCCTAATTTGTCTACCGCAGAAAATATACTTAGAATGTTAAGACCGGATATGAAATACACAGACCTTGAGGCCAGAGTGCTTGACGCAGCTCTTATTTTGCATATGGAGCACGGCGGCGGCAACAACTCTACATTTACTACGCATGTAGTATCCTCGGCAGGCTCTGACACATACTCGGTAATTGCCGCAGCATTGTCGTCACTAAAAGGACCAAAGCATGGCGGTGCAAATTTGAAGGTTGTACAGATGATGAATGACCTAAAGGAAAATGTAACCGACATAACAGACGAAAACCAGGTAAGAAGCTATCTTGAGAAGGTTCTTGCCGGAGAAGCCTTTGACCACAAGGGCTTGATCTATGGTATGGGACACGCTATATATTCGGTATCCGATCCAAGAGCACAGGTATTCAAAAAGTTTGTTCGTGGCCTAGCAGAAGAAAAGCATATGGATAAGGAATTTAAGCTATTCTCTATGATAGAAGAAATGGCCCCTGAAATTATTGCCCAAAAGCGTAAAATGTACAAGGGCGTAAGTGCTAATGTAGATTTTTACAGCGGTTTTGTTTACAGTATGCTTGGCATTCCGCTTGAGCTTTACACTCCTATATTTGCTATAGCCAGAATTGTAGGCTGGAGTGCCCACAGACTTGAAGAGCTGATTAATGTTGACAAAATTATTCGCCCTGCTTACAAGAGCCTTGTTGTTGAGCGTGAATATATTGATATTGAGGACAGAAAATAAACAATTTTACATTGCCAATAATTAGTCTGACGCCTATCGAAGAACGGCTGTCAGCTTAAATAAAAAATCCGCCGCCTCCGGCTTAGCCCGGAGCGGCGTTTTCGATTTTGGCAAAAAAACATTACTGCCATAAAATTGTTTTATTGCATTAAATGTTTTATTGTGATATACTTTTGTTAAATACTGAAATACGGAGGTTTTTTATGAGGTACAACATTGAGGGCGACAGTTTGCCAATAGTAGAGGTAAATCTGGATCCAAACGAAACCATTGTTACACAGGGCGGGGGAATGATTTGGATGTCTCCTAACCTAAAAATGGAAACATCATCGGGCGGACTCGGCAAGGCATTCAGCAAAATGTTCAGCGGTGAGTCAATTTTTCAAAATCGTTATACTGCTGTGGGTGGTCCCGGCTTTATTACGCTTGCCTCTTCTTTCCCGGGATCAATTCTAAAATTCGATATTTCCCCTAATACACCTATAGTTGTGCAAAAATCCGGATTTTTGGCAAGCTCGGCAGGAGTAGAGCTTTCTATATTCTTCAACAAAAAATTCGGTGCCGGCTTATTTGGCGGTGAAGGCTTCATTATGCAGAAGCTCTCGGGACAGGGCATTGCTTTCATAGAAATTGACGGTTACTGCAAGCAGTACACACTTGGCTCCGGTCAACAGCTTATTGTCGACACCGGTAATCTGGCTGCAATGGACGCTACCTGCTCTATAAGTATTCAAAAGGTACCGGGCGTTAAAAATATGCTGCTTGGCGGCGAGGGACTTTTCAATACTGTTGTTACCGGCCCGGGCAGAGTATTCTTACAGTCACATCCTATTTCAACTGTTGCGGCAGCAATTCGTCCATTTATTGCAACAAACTAATTGGATTACAGGGTGAGCATATGTTAAAAGATAAGAACAACATCGAAAAGCCCCAGCTAACAGATGAACAGCTAAAGGAAAATCAGGAAAAGCTGGATCAATACGACCGCATACTAAAGGTAACTGCAGCAGCACTTGCAATAATGTTTGGCATTATAGTGTGCATAGTGGCAGTTCTTATTGCAAACAACAGCTAACCGGAATTCAATACAAAAGACACGGCGTACAGCCCCACCTACTAGGTGAGAGCTGTACGCCGTTTTTTTATTTTAATTACTTATATAATTCGGTGGACTTTTTACCGCTATTCAATACTTTTTAGTGATTCCACCATACTTATCGCATTAATTTTAAAATACATAACAAAATTTACAATTAACGCAAACAGTACTGTAAATGCCGATGCATAAACAAAGCTCATCCAGCTTACCGTTCTGCCAAACATTACTGTATCGACCTCTGCAGTAGATATAATAAAGTTGGTTAGGAACACACCCATAACAAGCCCTGCCAAGATGCCCACAGCAGTTAAAACAATATTTTCACGGTACACATATGCACTTGTTTCTCTGTTGTAAAAGCCCAATACCTTTATGGTAGCAATTTCACGCACTCGCTCGGCTATGTTGATGTTGGTTAGATTGTACAGCACCACAAACGCCAAAGCTGCAGCACATATTATCATAACATAAACTATAACATTAAGATTGTTGAGCATATCTTCGACCTTATCTATATTTCCGCTTAAAAAGCTTACGCCTATAACATCGTCACGCTTTAAAAGCTTTGTTCCGAAGTCCTCCTCCTTCTCGGTATTCATACTGTGCTTTTCTATAATAACATTGTAGGACGGGCTTTCTTTATAAATTTCTTTATAATATTCAGGCGTCATATAAATATAGTTGTTTATATGATTTTCGCAGATACCGTTAATTTTCACTGTATAGTCCTTATTTTCATAGGTATAAGTAATGGTGTCGCCTACCGAAAGCTTGAGAATATTTGCTATTTTTTCGGTTAATATAACGCCGCTGCTGCTTAGCTTCAGCTTTTCGCCGCCGATGCGTGTGTGCAAATCTATAAGCTTATCAATTTGACTGACATTTTCAATAGTATATACAGATATTTGATACTGCTTGTCCTCCTTGTCTGTTACCTTGCCGGTGTGGTAGTTAAACCTTTGTACCGCTTCTACATCATTATAATTCTCTACAAAGCTGTACAGCTCCTGCTGCTGTTCATCTGTAATGTTGTCCTTTGGCACAATAACACCGCTGTACTTTATAACATCACCAAACTGCTGTGTAATAATCGCATTTATGGAATCCTTTAGTCCGAATGCCGCTACAATCAGTGCGGTACAGCCCGCCACACCTAATACGGTCATTAAAAATCTTGACTTATACCTAAAAATGTTTCTCGCCGTTACCTTTGAGGTAAAGCCTATATGATTCCAAATAAAGCTTATACGCTCCAGCAGTATTCTTTTACCCGGTCTTGGTGCTTTTGGACGCATTAGCTTTGACGGCTCTGCCCGCATTAAACCATAACCTACAAACAGCACAACGCCGCAGGTGCAGATAATGGAGGCAATAGAGCCTATTATCATACTTGACCACGGTACGGCCAGCTCCATATCCGGCAGCTTATATAACAGCTTATAGGTATTGAATATTATTGCCGGCAATGTAAGCACGCCCGACGCACAGCCAATAGTGCTGCCTATTATTGCAGCTGTAGATGAATAAATAAAATATTTGCTTAGGATACTTACCGAAGAATAGCCCAACGCCTTTAATGTGCCTATTTCGGTACGGCGTTCCTCCAACAGTCGTGACATAGTTGTTAGGCATACTAAAACCGCTACTGCCAAAAAGAACAGCGGGAACACCATAGCTATGGCGTCTACACTTTGGGTATCGTCATAATACGAGCCGTAGCCGTCGAGGTCTTGCCTTGTAGTTACATACCACCGTGGAGAAGAAATTTTGTCAAGCTGTGCTTGTGCGTCGCTAAGCTTTTTCTGCGCCTCCTCCAGTTTTTTCTGTGCAGCTTCTTTATTTTTGTCCAGCTCTTTTTGTGCGGCATTAAGCTTTTTATCGGCAGCGTCCTTTGTATCTGCCAGCTGCTTTCTGCCCTGCTTCACCTGCTGCTTGCCTGTTACAATGGAGGACTGTGCATCGTCCAGCTTTTGCCTGCCCTCTTTTTTTGCGGCGTCAAACTGACTTTTGGCTGTGGCAAGCTGCTGCTGTGCAGAATCTATTTGTGTCTGTGCAGAATCTATTTCTGACTGACCGTCTGCCCTTGACTGCTCAAGCTGTGCCTGTGCTTCATCAAGCTGTGCCTTTGCCTGCCTTAGCTGTTCTTCGCCGTCGGCAAGCTGCTGCTGACCGTTTTGCAGCTGTGCTTTATAGGACTGCACCAAAGCACTAAGGTCATTAATCTGCTTTTTATATTCTTCCTTAGACTCGTTGTCCTTGCAATTGTCTAAAAGCTCTGTAAGCCTATCAAGATTTGTCTGAACATTCTCAAGCAGGGGCATATATGTATTTATTTTTTCCTCTGCCTGAGGCTTAGTAACCTGATAAAACTCCTTATACTGTGCCTCGTACTGTGCCTGTGCTGTTTTGAGCTGAGTTTCTGCCTGTGAAATGCTTGTGGAATATGCAATTTTTGCAGTGGCAAGCTGTCCCTTTGCCTCCTGTAAAAGCAGCTCCTTTGAATTAATTTCATTTTGTGCCGCTAAAATTTCCTCATAATAGGTTGTAATTGAATACGGAAGCTGACTTTCGCCCTCTGTTAGCTTTTCCTCTGTATCGTCCAGCTTCTTCTGTGCCTGTGCCGTTTGGTCGGCAAGCTCTGTTTTGCCGCTGTCAATTTTATTTTGTGCGTCGTTAAGCTTTTTCTCAACGGCCGCCGCTTCACCGGCATATTCCACCTCGCCGTCACGCAGCTTATCCTTTGCCGGCTCTACAACCTCCTGCCTAAAAGCATCCAAACGATCATCAGCAACATTTTCCAGCCTGCTTGCAATACGGTCAACGCCATTTTTATACTCGTCTGTAAAAGGGGATACCTCACTGCTTGTGTATTCCGTGCTTACAAACACCTGTGTGTACCTGTCAGACTTAAATTCCTCGGGGTTTAAGTATGCACTGTAGGAAACCTCTCCGGTTCCTATGGCTGTAGTGCCATGGTCGTAGGACATATAAAGCGGCGACTCAACTACGCCCACTACTGTGTATTCTCTGCTTTTAAGCATATCGTCTACATTGGTATCTCCGGCGTACTGCTGAATTTTTATGGTGTCGCCTACACTGTAGGTGAAATTCTTTTCTACCGCAATTTCACCGGATTTTTCAGGGAGCCTGCCGTCCTTAACATTCAGCTTGTTCATACTGCTGTCTATAGAGTGCAGTCTGTATACCTCGGCACTTCTGTCGGTGTCAACCATAACATCGAGCATATAGCCTGCCGCCACCTTGGTTACACCGTCTACATTTTCCATGGCCTTAATGTCGTTTTTATCAAAGCCTACCGTTGAAATCAGGCGTATATCCATAAGACTGCTGTCAAGGTAATATTTTTCGGCAGTTTTCAGCATTGTAGGGCTTGCACCTTTAACTCCCGCAAAAAAGCCTACTCCCAACGCTACTATAGCGAGTATTGACAAAAACCGTCCCTTGCTCTGCCAAATTTCTCTGAATATATTTTTCCATAAAGTTGGCGTCATCTGCTTCACCACCTTCTATATGCTACCATTCGATATTTTCTACAGCTACAGGGCTGTTGTTTATAACATTGCTTACGGTTTTTCCGCTTTTCATTGTAATTACCCTGTGTGCCATAGGAGTAATAGCGGAATTGTGAGTAATTAAAACCACTGTCATACCCTCTTTTTCACAGGTGGTTTGCAGCAGCTTTAAAATGGACTTTCCCGTTTTGTAGTCCAGTGCACCTGTCGGCTCGTCGCACAAAAGCAGTGCCGGTCTTTTCGCCAAGGCTCTGGCAATAGAAACTCTTTGCTGTTCGCCGCCGGAAAGCTGTGCCGGAAAATTGTCCATACGGTCGGCCAGTCCCACACTGCGAAGTGCCTCCTCGGGCGACATTGCGTCCTTGCACAATTGCGTTGCAAGCTCTATGTTTTCTTTAGCCGTTAAATTAGGAATAAGGTTATAGAACTGAAATACAAAGCCTATGTCCCTCCTGCGGTAGCCTACCAGCTGTTTTTTGCTGTAGCGGCTTATATCCTTATTGTTTACAATAATTGTTCCGCCGGAGCAGTTATCCATACCGCCCAGCATATTCAGCACCGTGGTTTTACCTGCGCCCGACGAGCCTACTACTACTACAAATTCTCCTTTTTCAATACAAAAATTAACGCCGTCTACAGCATTAATGCTCAGCTCTCCCATTTTATATGTTTTATATACATTCTTAAATTCAACAAAAGCCATATATCCACCTCTTTATATAAAACTCTGTTTATACCCTGCTTATTATATCCTGCTTAATAAATTCCCTGCACTGTTACCTCTCCGGAATTGACTGCCACAATACTGCCGCCGTCCAACCTAACATTCAGGTCGCCGTGGCTGCCTATTGACACAGCCTCACCCTCAAGGGTGCTGCTGCCTCTAACCACCCTTACACGCCTGCCTATAGTTGCACACAAGCCGGTGTACTGCGGCAAAATTCCTTTTTCAAGGTCTGTCAGGTACAGGTCAATATAATGCTCCACATACTTCAGCACAGTTTTAAACAGCTCTGCCCTATTTATATCACTGCCTGCTTCTATAGACAGCGAGGTTGCTTTACTGCGTATTTCAGCGTCAAACTCCTTTGTATTTACATTAATGCCAATGCCCACAACAGCGTAGTCTATTCTGTTATCCTCTGCCGTCATTTCTGTAAGAATTCCACACACCTTTTTATTGCCTATAATAACATCGTTTGGCCACTTTATAAGGGCATTAAGCCCTGTATACTGCCTTATTGCCATACACACGCCCAGCCCTGCCGCAAGGGTTATGCCTGATACCTTGCTGGGCGGAAGCTGCGGACGAAGCAAAAAGCTGAACCAAATGCCTGTGCCGGGCGGTGAGCTCCACACTCTGCCTAACCTGCCCTTGCCCGTAAGCTGCTGTTCGGCCACTACTACAGTACCATGAGGGGCGTCCTGTGCCGCCAGCCTTTTAACCTCTTGGTTAGTGGAGTCTACACTCTGCAAAAAAACAAGTCGTTTGCCTAAAGTCTTTGTTTGCAGTCCCTCCTCAAGCTCCATTGCGTTAAGCACGCCTGTACTGTTAATAAGCTTGTAGCCCTTGTTTGTTACAGAATCTATTTCATAACCCTCACCTCTAAGAGCCTTAATATATTTCCAAATTGCAGACCGTGTAATACCCATTCGTTTTGAAAGCTCCTCGCCGCTTATGTAGTCATTACTGCCTTTTAACAGCAGCAAGACCTTATCCTTTGCATAATTCTCCTTCATAATTCTCCTCCTGCCTATAAAAATGGCAGCAAAAAGCCTTAACCGCCTGCCGCCACAATTATTATTCATTATTTATTTTTATCGTATATTATTCTTAAGCCCTTTAGCAAAAGGTCATTATCTATAATAATGTTCTTGTGCTTACAGTACAGCATAATACTCGGTGCTATACCGCCTGTGGCAATAACTGTAGTCCTTTCGCCAAGCTCCTGCTCTATACTGTCTATAATACCGTCTACCATAGCGGCACTGCCGTAAACCGCACCGCTTTTCATACAGTCTACAGTGTTGGTGCCTATTATTTTTTTAGGAGGCTCAAGGCTTATTTTAGGCAGCTGCGAGGTTCTGGCCGTAAGGCTTTCCTGGCATACCATGATGCCCGGTATAATCATACCGCCTATATATGTCTTGCTTTTATCTATTACCGACACAGTTGTAGCCGTACCCATATCAAACACAATGGCAGGCAGCTTGTACTGCTGTATGGTAGCCACTGCGTCTACTACCAGGTCGCTTCCGACTTGCTTGGGGTTATCCAGTGCTATATTAAGCCCTGTTTTCACACCGGGGCCTACCACCATTGTGTCAAGCCCTGCCGTAATTTTAACAGCCTCCTGCATTACAGAGGTAAGAGGCGGCACAACAGAGGAAATTATACTGCCGTTAAGCCTGCCCTTGTCTATATTGTTCAAGCTGAGCATACTGTTTATCTCTACAGCGTACTGCCAGCTTGTGCGGCTAATATCGGTTTTTATTCTGAACAAAGCCTCCACATTGCGGTTATGGTCAACACAGCCTAATACAATATTTGTATTGCCTATATCAAGTGCTAAAATCATTTTATCAATCCATTCGTTGTCATAAGAAAACTTATTTTATAATTATTTATTATACACTTTTGAGCTGCGTTTTGGCAAGTATTTTGTATACATTTACTTTACTTTACAAAAAATATACCTTATAATGAAAAGCATACAAAAACACAAAGGAGAGTGCTTATGCTAAAGGACAAAAACATACTTTTATGTGTAGCAGGAGGAATTGCGGCATATAAAATACCCAACCTTGCAAGTATGCTTGTAAAGCAGGGCTGTAATGTCAATGTGCTTATGACCAAAAATGCCGAAAGCTTTATAACAGCTAAAACCTTTGAAGCCCTTACAGGCAACACCTGTATGGTAGACACCTTTCAAACTACCTATCCTCCAAGAATACATCATATTAACCTTGCCACAACAGCCGACTATGTAATGGTTGCACCTGCCACTGCAAATATTATAGGCAAAATTGCACACGGCATTGCCGACGATATGATAACCTCTACTTTACTTGCCTGCAAATGTCCTGTAGCACTGGCACCGGCAATGAATGTTAATATGTTTGAAAATCCTATTGTTCAGGACAACATAGCAACACTGAAAAAGTACGGCTACAACATAATTGAGCCTGCCACAGGCTATATGGCGTGCAAAGCTGTGGGAAAGGGGAAACTGCCCGAGCCTGTACAGCTGTATAAATATATAGAAAAGGAGCTTGCCTTTACCCACGATTTACAGGGTAAAAAGGTGCTTGTAACAGCCGGAGCAACAAGAGAGCCTATAGACCCTGTACGCTACATTTCTAACAATTCCACAGGAAAAATGGGCTATGCACTGGCAAAGGCGGCTATGCTTAGAGGGGCTGATGTAACCCTTGTAACAGGTCAGACCGCACTGGAGGATATTCCTTTTGTACACACAGTAAGGGTAACAACCGCACAAGATATGTACAACGCCGTAACCGAAAGCTTTGCAACAGCTGACATAACCATAAAGGCGGCGGCTGTAGCAGACTACACGCCGGCAGAGGTTGCACAAAATAAAATAAAAAAAGCAGATGGCGACGCCAACATAAAACTAAAGCGAACAAAGGATATTCTAAAAGAGCTTGGCAACAGAAAAACCGATAAGCAATTTGTATGCGGCTTTAGTATGGAAACGGAAAATATGCTTGAAAATTCAAAGGAAAAGCTGACAAAGAAAAATATTGATATGATTGTCGCCAACAACCTAAAAACAGAGGGCGCCGGCTTTGGAACCGACACCAATGTTATTACCCTTATAACAAAAGAAAGTACAGAACAGCTTCCGATAATGTCAAAGGAAGAATGTGCACACAAAATAATTGACAAAATTTTAGAGCTGAAAGGCTGACATACAGCTGTAGCGGATTTTGTTAAACACACAGTTGAATATACACCTTTATTTTTTACAAGCTAAGGGACGGTTCAAATTAAAAATGAATGGTCCCTTTTAATTTTGGTTATGTTAAATTATTATTTTATCCTGCTTATACAAAAAGGCAGAAATTTTAGTTTACAGAAAACCTCTCCTTTTTGCCTCCTCCAACAGCTTTGGCTGTATATGAGGGTATGTCCAATTATCCGGCAGCCTCTCTGTAATAACAACCTTTTCAATTTCACTGTGGAGCTCCTTTTCAAGGGCTTTTACCTGAGCATAGTATAACATTCCAAAGGTTTCTTTTCCGTCAAAATTATCTGACGCAGTTACAGAATATACGCAGATCGGCTGTATGTCGAATTTCAAAGCACCTGTTTCTTCACTTAGCTCTCTTGCGGCTGTGTCACTGATAATCTCATTAGGCTCTCTGTGGCCGCCCGGCACCTCTAAGGTATTGCGCTGTTTGTGCTTGCAGAAAATAAATTTGCCGTTATACTTTGCAATAATAACCGCAAATTTTAGCAAATCGTCGGCTACATTGTCATAAAACTTTACTACAGTCATATTATTTAATTCCCCTATTAAAATTTATATTATGCTTTTCTATGTTGCTCAAGAAAATCTACGCTAATTATTTAACCAAAAAAGATGTTAATATTGCAAAGTAATGGAACACACTGCCCCCTATAGTAAACAAATGCCATATTGAGTGGAAATACTTAATTTTCTTTATTGCATAAAATATAACGCCAACCGAATACAGCACTCCGCCTATTAACAAAAATACTAATGAAATAGTAGGCAATGAATTTATAAGCGGTACTATAGCCGCTATAATAGCCCAGCCCATTATTATATAACAAACAACAGATATTTTTCTGAAACGCTCAAGGTCTATGGCGTTCAGCACTATTCCCAGTGCCGCCGCACCCCATATAAAGCCAAACAGCACCCAGCCAAGCGTACCACGCAGTGTAACAAGGGTTATAGGGGTGTATGTACCTGCAATAAGCAGGAATATGGTAACATGGTCCATTACACGCATTACCCGCTTTGCCTTTTCGTTGGTAATGGCATGGTACAGAGTAGACATGGTGTACAAAATAATAAGTGCGCCGCCGTAAACAGCACTGCTTACCACACCCCAAGGGTCTGAATACAGAGCCGTCATTACTATAAGCACTACCGTGCCGGCTATGGCAAGCAGTGCCCCTACACCGTGGGAAACCGAATTAAATATTTCTTCACCCAGTGTATAGCGTTTGTTTAGCGGAATTTTTGTTTCTTTCTCTTTTCTTTCAGTCATAAAATCACCCTCTTATAAAACTTCAAGGGAAAGCTGTTTATTCTCAGAATTTGCAGTACCTTTTTCAACGGTTATTTCTGTAAGTGCCTTGCTGTAGCTTTTGCTTATGCCGTCGTCTGTGTATAAATTAAACTTAGCGTTATCGCCATAGGCTATTAGCTGCAGACTGTTTAAATCCAGCTTTTCGGTTGACAGTGCCGGCTTGCAAAGTGGCAAAACAGCTCCCTTTTTAATAAACAAAGGCACTTCGTCCATTGCTACCTCAATATAATGGTGGCCCTTTTTCATTTCTTCCTTAACAGTTACATTTTCACCGCTTAGCTTTACAAACAGCATATCCTCCGGCAAATATACATACCTGCCCTTTGCGTTCTGCTGATAAACAGGGGCTATCATAATGCTGTCACCAACCATTAGCTGGTCTTCTACCTGCGATGCAAATTCATCGTCAGTATAATCAAAGGCAACAGGGCGGAACATCATACCGTCCTCCAAGCAAGCCTTCATATATTCACTGTACAAATACGGTACTAGGCGGTACCTAACCTGCAGTACATTGCGGAACATATCTTTATTGTCAAAGCGGTAGCACTCCTGCAAGCGTGTACCAATGGCGGCATGGTTACGCATAAGAGGTGTAAATACCCCAAAGGCTGTCCAACGCAAAACCAAATCCTCTGTGGCGTTTGCACCAAAGCCGCCAATGTCGGAGCCTATATACATAAAGCCGCACATATTCAAAGACGGCATTTGCTTAATGGAAAGCAGTAGGTGTGACCACCATGATTGGTTGTCGCCTGTCCATATTCCGCCGTAGCGGTGCATACCGATATATGAAGAACGGGAGTACATAAGGATACGCTTGTTCGGTCTTATTTCATCAAATGCCTGCGAAGCACTTCTTGTCATATAAAAGCCATACAGGTTATGCACCTTGTCATGACAAACCTGCTTGCCGTTTATATTGTGGTAAAACTCGGAATAATCAACAAGGTTTGAAAATAAATCTCTAAATTCAAAGAATGAGTTAATGTCCAGATTTTTGTCCTTATATTCAAAAATCTTTGCCCAGGCTTCTTCAAGCTTTTTCTTAGAATAGAAAATTGCCGGCTCGTTCATATCGTTCCAAAAGCCCTCTATGCCCATATCGGTAAGCACCTTGTATTTACTGCCAAACCACTTGCTTGCGTCGGCATTGAAAAAGTCAGGGAAATGCGTAAGTCCCGGCCATACGGCAGTAACATAGTCCTCACCATCTGCGTTTTTGCAGAAGTAATTGTTCTTAACGCCCTCCTCGTAGATATTGTAACCCTTTTCTATTTTTACGCCTGCGTCAATAATAGGCACCAAATGAATATCACGAGCCTTCATTTCGTCTGCAAAGGACTTAAACTGCGGGAATTTTTCTTCGCTTACGGTAAAGTCCTTGTAGTTATCCATATAGTCAATATCAAGGTAAACGGCGTCTATTGGCATACCGTTACTGCGGTAGCCCTCCACTACAGACCTTACCTCGTCTTCGTTCATATAGCTCCAACGGCTTTGCTGATAGCCAAATGCCCAAAACGGTGCAATGTAGCTTTTGCCTGTAAGCTTACGCATTTCCTTTACAATTTCAACCTCTGTGTCAGCCTCTATAATATACAAAGCGGCGTCTTCTGAATGTATTGCTATAGAAAGCTTGTCAAGGTGAGTATAGCCAATGTCAAATGTAATTTTTGACGGGCAGTCTACAAACACACCGTATTTTCTTTTATTGTTGCTTACAATTATGAAATTATGGGCACCGTACAGCGACTCCTTATTTTCTACATGGTTAGGGTCGTCCGCACAAAAGCTTACATATTTCCAGCCACGCTTGTTAATTCCCCTTACATTTTCACCCAAACCGTATACTATGTCGTTTTGGCACAGGTCAGTGTTTAAAACAATCTCGCCGTTTTGCTGCAGCACCTGAAAATACTTTAGGTTACTGCCTGTTTTTGCTGTGCCTACAACCGCACCTGTATCCAGTGGATTTCCGAATATATATTTATTTATCAAGCCAATCATCCTTTCACTATGCAAAATATATTTTGCACTTTTAGTGATTATATTATATAATAAATTTGCTATAGATTTCATTACGAAATTAAAAATTTTTGATTATTATTAGGAGAATTAACAATGAGCAAAAAAGTAATAATAAGTGCTGACAGCACCTGCGACCTTCCTAAGGAAATACTGGATAAATACGGAATTATAACAATTCCTTTGCATGTAGTGCTTGGTGAAAACACCTACGAGGACCTTATAAACATAACACCTGATGAAATTTACGCACATTTCAGCAAAACAGGTCAGCTTCCGAAAACCTCGGCTGTAAATATGCAGGAATATATAGACAGGTTTAAGCCGTATATTGACGACGGCTGTGAGGTTGTACACTTTAACATAGGCAGTGCACTGTCTACCTCGCACCAACAGTGCCGACTTGCGGCAAAGGAGCTGAGCGGTGTATACCCTGTAGATTCCTGCAGTCTTTCCTCCGGTACCGGCCTGCTTGTCATGGAGGCGGCAGAGCTTGCACAGCAGGGTGTATCGGCACAGGAAATTGCCGAAAGGCTTCAGGCAAAAACGGATAAAATACACTGCAGCTTTATAGTTGACAAGCTAAACTACCTGCACGCCGGCGGCAGATGCTCGTCTGTAGCACTGCTGGGTGCAAACCTGCTTAACATTAAGCCTTGCATAGAGGTAAGCGACAAAGACGGCAGTATGACTGTAGGCAAAAAATACCGTGGCAAGCTTTCTAAGGTGCTTGAGCAGTATGTAAAGGAAAAATTTGAGCAATGCAGCAACATTGACCCTAAGCGTGCTTTTATAACACATGCCGGCATACCGCAGGAAACCTGCGACCACCTGTACGGATTAATTAAAGACTTAAATTACTTTGATGAAATTATAATCTCCCGTGCCAGCTGTACAATTTCTTCACACTGCGGCCCTGACACCATGGGACTTATATTTATGGAAAAATAACAAAGGCAATACAACGAAAATACAGCTGATTTTATATAAGGTTAGAATACTCTTTAATATCGGCTGCAATGCAAAAGCGGACTGTACGGTAAATTGTACAGCCCGCTTTTTTATGTAAGAAAAACCAATAAAGTCAAGTATTAGTCAGCTATAATTTCTCCGTCAACAGTTCCGCTTAGACCTGCTGCGTTTGACTCGTCTGTATCAACATGAGCCGCCGGAGCGAATTTTTCGCTTACTCTTATAACAACATCGCCAAATACCAAATTTCTGCCGTTGCCGCCAACCTTTAATGAAACAATTTGTTTATCCTTCAAGCCGTATTCTTGTGCTGTTTTTGGATCTAGGTGGATATGTCTTTTTGCGGCAATTACACCCTCTGAAATTTCACACTCACCCTTAGGGCCTACCAGCTTACAGCCGGGTGTACCTGCAATATCGCCGGACTCTCTTACAGGAGCGGCTACGCCGATTTTTCTTGCGTCTGACAATGAAAGCTCTACCTGTGTTGCTGCTCTGACAGGGCCAAGAATAGTCATTTTAAACTCGCCCTTAGGGCCAATTACTGTTACCTTTTCTTCACAGGCAAACTGACCGGGCTGTGACAAATCCTTTTTCTTTGTCAGGGCTGCACCCGCACCGAAAAGTGTTTCAAAAACCTCTTGTGTTACATGAATATGACGGGCCGATGTTTCAACCATTACTGTCTTGCTCATTTTTATTACCACCATTTCAGAATATTTTTACCCTAGTGTGCATTGCACCGTAATGTACAAAGGTCTAAGGTAATTTTACAACTTTATATTATCAAATTCAACCTTTACAGCTATTATTTTTACAGTGTTTTCCGCTTAACCTAGGTCTTTACAGATTTACACAGGTTTGCAGAAAGTCAGGCAGTAAGAAAACAAGCTTCTTACTGCCGTCTGTTGGGTAAAAGTATATATTATGGTACAAAATGTACGATACACTCTTAAGAATTATCCTTATTTCTGTACTGACCGCAAATACTCTTCCACTTCCTTTTCGGTTTCCAGCTGCATAGTCCTTTGTGCTACCTGCTGTGCCTCCTGCTGTGTCCACATAGAAATCACCTTTCTTGTTGCCAAAACCGAGGTGGCACTTACACTGAATTCACTTAAACCAAACGCAACAAGCAAAGGTATCATAAGCGGATCTGCCGCTGCTTCACCACACATACCTACCATTATGCCCTCTTTGCTGCCACACTCTATTATATGCTTAATAGCACGCAGTACAGCCGGGTTATATACAGAGTACAGGTACGCAACATCTGCATTGCCACGGTCTACGCACATAGTGTACTGTGTAAGGTCGTTTGTACCAATGCTGAAGAAGTCTGCCTCCTTTGCAAGCAGGTCTGCAACCATAACCGACGCAGAGGTTTCCATCATTACGCCAACCTGAATTTCCTTATTGTATGCAATGCCCTGACTGTCAAGGTCTGCCATTATTTCCTTTACCAAGGCTTTTACGGCTCTTATTTCATCTACACAGGTTACAAGAGGCACCATAATTTTTATGTTGCCAAACGCACTTGCCCTAAGCAATGCCCTAAGCTGCGTTTTGTAAAGCTGTGTATTTTCAAGGCAAAATCTAACCGCCCTAAAGCCCAAAAACGGGTTTTCTTCTTTTTTTAGGCCTAGGTATGGTATCTCTTTGTCGCCGCCAATATCCAGTGTTCTTATAATAAGCGGCTTGTCCTTTAGCACCAACGCCGCCTTTTTGTACGCCTCAAACTGCTGTTCCTCGGTAGGCATAGAGTCGGAATCCATAAACAAAAATTCTGTTCTAAACAGACCTACACCCTCGCCGTCACACTCTACTACCTGTTTAGCGTTGTCAGGGTTACCTATGTTTCCTACCAGCTCTACCACCCTGCCGTCTGCTGTGGCGGTAGCCATACCGATATATTTTTTAAGCTCTTCCTTTTCTTTTAGGAACTTGTTACGCTTTTCTTTATAATCCTTTAGCTGTTCTTCTGTAGGTGCGTCAATAACTGTACCCTTTGAACCGTCAATAATTACCTGTTGTCCGTCTGCCAGCTTTTCAACTACACCCGCTACACTTAGTACAGCCGGAATTTCCAGTGCCCTTGCCAAAATAGCCGAGTGTGAGGTTTTGCCGCCTGTTTGTGTAATTATGCCTGCTATGTTCTCTTTTACAATACCTGTTGTCATAGACGGTGTAAGGTCGTCAACAACTATTATTGTGCCCTTTGGGGCTTTGCTTATGTCTGCCTCCTCTATGCCGAGCAGCACCGAAAGCATACCCTTTTTTATGTCCTTAACATCTGTGGCACGCTGCATTGTCAGCTCGTCACCGGTAGACTCAAACATTGTTATAAACATATCGCAAATGGTTTCAAGAGCCTTTTCTGCACTGCTGCCTGACTGCATTTGCTTTTCTATTTCAGAATTCATATATGGGTCTTGCAGCATAGCGGCGTGTCCCATAATTATTTCTGCCTCTTTTTCGCCTACAGAGCTTTTCATTTGCTCTGCCTTTGCCATTGTATTCTCTACAAATTTATTTAAAGCCTGCTTATATCTTTCTATTTCCTGTTCAGGTGTGGCGTCGGTGGTTGGTGCGTAGCTTAAAGCCTGCTCCTTAATTATCATAACCCTGCCTATGCCGATACCTGAGGATGCGCCAATACCATTATACATACTTCATACCTCTGCTTTCCTATTTATATATGCCAATTCCGGGAAGCCAAAGCCCCCGGAAATGACAATCAGAAAATATATACCAATGAACTGCAAAATAAATTCTTATTCGCCTAAACCGGAATCAATCATTTCTACTGCCTTAGCAAGTGCCTCGTTTTCGTCGGCACCGCTGCACTGTACCTCTACCTCTGTGCCGCACTTAATGCAAGCCGCAATAATGTTCATAAGGCTTTTGCCGTTAATAGTGTTGCCGTTTACTATTAGGTTTACATCACTGCCAAACTTGCTCATTGCGTTTGCAAAAACTCCTGCCGGACGCATATGGAAGCCTTCTGCGTTTACTACTGTTGTCTTTTTTGATACCATAATAGTTCTCCTTTTCTGTTTTCTCCACAGCCGTTTTTCAGGCTGTGGAGATTTGTTTTATTTTTACCCGTTAATGAATGTCTGATTAATTGTTTTAAATTACTTCTTTACCTTTGCTGCCTTGTTAAGAGGCTTTTTAAGAATTGCAAGCATCAGCATACCTGCTATTGCACCGGCTGCCAAGGCCAAAATATAGAAGTACCATGTACCCTGCATTGTAGCAAATACGAACACGCCACCGTGAGGAGCCATCAGCTTACAGCCAAACAGTGCAGACAATGCACCTGCCACAGCAGAACCTACGAAGCAAGAAGGAATAACCTTAAGAGGTGAAGACGCTGCGTAAGGGATTGCACCCTCTGTAATAAATGAAAGTCCCATTACATAGTTTACAGGAGCATTCTTTCTTTCGTCCTCTGTCCATCTGTTCTTAAAGAATGTATTTGAAAGAGCGATAGCCAGCGGAGGAACCATACCGCCTATCATAACAGCAGCCATAATCATATAAGCCGAATCTGTTGCATTTGCCAGTGACAATGTTGCAAATGTGTAAGCTGCCTTGTTGAAAGGGCCGCCCATATCTATTGACATCATACCTGCAAGCAATGCACAAAGCGGAACCATCATTGCCGGATTTTCTGCTATTGCATTAAGTCCGTCTGACATACCCTGGTTGATAAGTCCCATAATCGGGTTTACAGCACACATTACAACAAGTATGCCGCCCAAGCCCAACAGCGGATAAATAAGCACCGGCTTAATGCCCTCAAGTGCTCTCGGCATTTTGTCGCACATTTTTTCAATGGCAAGCATTAAGTAACCTCCTGCAAAGCCTGCCAGCAAGCCGCCTAAGAAGCCGGAAGGAATTGCGGCTGCAACACCTGCAGCTGCGGCTGCGTCACCTGTAAGAGCTGCCGGGTTGGCAAAGGTAGCACCGGAGATTGCCAAGAAACCGCCTACCAAGCCTACAAGCAAGCCCGGACGGTCTGCTATAGACCTGGCAATAAAGCCTGCCAAAATCGGAACCATTAGGTTGAACGCCACACCGCCGAGTGTTTTAAACCAATTTGCCGCCGGAGTAACTGTACCAAAGGCACTGCCAACCTCCTGTGCGTTTACACCGCTTATTATGTCTATAAGGAATGCTATTGCAATAAATATACCGCCTGCCACAACAAACGGAAGCATATGCGAAACACCGTTCATAAGGTGCTTGTACAGCTGACGACCTACGCCCTCGTTTATACCGGAATCCTCATCCTCAGCGGCCTTTTCACTGTGATATACAGGAGCCTTGCCGTCGATAATTTTTTGGATTAATTCCTGAGGCTTTTGAATGCCCTGCGAAACAGGTACGCTTATTAACGGCTTGCCGTTGAACCTTGCCATTTCTACCGACTTGTCAGCAGCTATAATAATACCGTCGCAATTAGCAATTTCTTCCTTTGTAAGAACATTCTTTGCACCGCCGGAGCCGTTTGTTTCTGCCTTTAGAGGGTATCCCATTTCTTTACCGGCTTTTTCAAGAGCCTCAGCCGCCATATATGTGTGGGCAATACCTGTAGGACAAGCTGTTACCGCCAATATTCTGTAGCCCTGCTTTTGCGGCTTTGCTTCCTCTTTTGCCTCGGCACCAAATTTTTCGATTTCCTTTTTATCTATAATGCTTAAAAACTCATCTTTTGTTTTTGCATTAACTAAGTCGGATTTAAACTTGTCGTCCATTAGCATCTGCATTAATCTTGAAAGCACCTCCAAATGAACATCACCGTCGTTTGGAGCGGCTATCATAAATATAAGGTCAGACGGCTGACCGTCCATAGCCTGGTAGTCAACGCCCTTTGGTACAGTTACTGCCGCCAAGGCCGGCTTTTTTACCGCTTCGCTTTTAGCATGAGGAATAGCTATGCCCTGTCCTATAGCGGTTGAGCATTGCTCCTCTCTTGCTAAAATTCCCTCCTTGTACTTTGCAGCATCTGCAAGATTTCCCGCTTGCTTGTGAAGCGAAATAAGCTTGTCTATAGCCTCTGCTTTTGAACCTAAAGCTATGCCTAGCTCGATACTTTGTTTGCTAAGTAAGTCTGTAATACGCATATGTTTTTCCTCCTGTTAAAATTTATTAATAAGTTCAAAAATTTCTTCCTTAGTTGCCAGTCCCTCTGAAAAGGCTGTTGCACTGCCTGCGGCAGAGCCTAATCTAAGAGAATAGCTGTAATCGCCTGTTTCTGTATAGCCGGCTATAAAGCCTGCTACCATACTGTCGCCTGCGCCTACCGAATTTACTACCTTGCCCTTTGGAACTCCTATTTTTGTTACAGCACCGTTGCTGTCAACAAGCATTGCACCGTCTCCTGCCATAGAAACAACTACATTTTTTGCACCCATTTCCTGAAGCTTTTCTGCATAATGTACAATCTCGTCGTCACTTTTCAGCTGTACTCCAAACATTTCTCCAAGCTCGTGGTTGTTGGGCTTTATTAAAAACGGTTTGTATTTTAAAACATTCAGCAACAGGTCTTTTGTTGCGTCTACCACAAACATTATTCCTTTGTTTTGCAAGCGCTCCATAATTTTTTCGTAAATATCGCTTGGCATTGACTTTGGTATGCTTCCGGCAAGCACCAGATAATCACCCTTTTTTAGTCGGTCAAGCTTTGAAAAAAGCTGCTGCAATGCATCGGAATTAATTTCCGGACCTGCACCGTTAATCTCCGTTTCTTCTGTTGCCTTTAGCTTAACATTTATTCGGGTCATTCCCTTTTCCAGCTCTATGAAGTCGGTTTTTACGCCAAAGCTCCTAACGCCCTTTTCAAGTGCGTGTCCTGTAAAGCCGGCTATAAAGCCTAACGCAACATTTTCTACACCAAGGTTACCTAAAACGGTTGAAACATTAATTCCCTTGCCGCCAAACATTATCTCCTCTTTGACTGCTCGGTTTACCGACCCCAGCTGTAACGCCTGCGTATGCATAACATAATCAATAGCCGGGTTAAATGTAACCGTATAGATCATACCAACACCTCCTTAACCACTGTTATATCTTTAAAAGCCTTGTCTGCCAATTGGTCTGTAATTATACAGGTGCTTCTAAGCTCCGCAAATGTAACAGAAAACACCTTGCTAAACTTAGTATGGTCAGCAAGTACAATAGTAATCATACTGCGTTTTGCTGCTTCTGTTTTCATTGCCGCTTCTTCTGTATCCGGCGTGGTAAAACCAACTGTTGTTGAAATTCCGTTTGCTCCTAAAAAAGACTTAGTAAAATTAAATCTTTGCATATTGCAAATACCCTCTGCACCTACAACTGCCTCTGTAGATTGTTTTAACCTGCCGCCTATTACATAGGTTTTCAGCCCATTGCTTAAAAGCTTTTTGGCGTGCGCTATACCGTTGGTAACAAATGTTGCTTTTGAATCTTCGATATAGTCAATCATACAGCTTGTGGTTGTTCCTGCGTCTATATATATAAAATCATTGTCATATATAAGTGACGCCGCGTATTTTCCTATTGCCTTTTTTTCTTCAATACACTGAAGCTCTTTAGTAGCCACATCGTCCTCGGAAACATCGTATGTTTTATCAATGGCAGTTGCACCGCCATGCACCTTATTTAGCTTTCCTAAATGGTCAAGAGTATTCAGGTCTCGCCTAATGGTCGATTCAGAGGTGCTTAAAATCTGAGTCAGCTCCGATACAGTTACTGCTTTTTTATTCTCCAGTAATTCAAGTATTGCCGAATGTCTTTCTTCTGATAACATCTTTTGTTCCCTCCCTGTGGTTATATAATAACATAAATAAAATAAAAATCAAGCATTTTCTTTCAAAAGCATTCATTTATTTTCGGGCAAAAGGGTGCTAAAACTCAGAAATTGTCAAAAACAAGCAATTTTATTATTGATTTTCAATAAACAGGCACTATTTTGTTTATTGAAAATTACATACATCTTCGTCATAATGCACTAGCTGATTTCAAAAAATTTGTGCCGTTAATAGAAAAAACAGCCTGCCGTAAAATACACATTTTCAGTGCAAATTACGGCAAGCCGTTTCGTTATGATATTTATAAAAGGGGAACTATAATTAAATACCGTTCAAAATCAGTCAAAAGCCTACAACAACCTGCACCAAAGAAACCACATAAACCGCAAAAGCTAACAGCCCTTGCATAGTGGAATATAGGTTAAATTGCAAAATATATTATGTGCTATTATAATTTTGCTGTTTGGTATTAATTATTTAACATTAAATGCGTTCATTTGTGGGTAAACAGCACCTTCGCCAAGCTCTTCTTCGATTCTAAGCAGCTGGTTGTACTTAGCTACACGCTCAGAACGGCTAGGAGCACCTGTCTTAATTTGGCAAGTGTTAAGAGCCACCGCAAGATCGGCAATGGTTGTGTCTGCTGTTTCACCGCTGCGGTGAGATGAGATTGCTGTGTAACCGGCCTTGTGTGCCATTTTAATAGCCTCAAGTGTTTCGGACACAGAACCAATCTGGTTTAGCTTAATCAAAATTGAGTTACCGCAGCCAAGCTTAATACCCTTTGAAAGTCTTTCGGTATTAGTAACAAACAGGTCGTCACCTACAAGCTGAACCTTGTCGCCAAGCTCCCTTGTAAGCTCCTGCCAGCCTTCCCAGTCCTCTTCGTCAAGTGCGTCTTCAATAGAGATAATAGGGTACTTTTCAACCAAGCTCCTCCAGTGTGCAATAAGCTCCTGCGATGTAAACCTTAGACCGGACTTAGGCAAAACATATTCGCCCTTCTTTGAGCCCTTCCACTCTGAAGACGCTGCGTCCATAGCAATCATAAAGTCCTTGCCGGGTTCATAGCCGGCATTTTTAACAGCCTCAAGAATATACTGAATAGCCTCTTCGTCGCTTGCAAGGTCAGGAGCAAAGCCACCCTCGTCACCTACTGATGTAGCCAAACCCTTTGACTTTAGCAGTGCCGCCAAAGCGTGGAACACCTCTGCACACCAACGCAGACATTCCTTAAAGCTAGGTGCACCAACCGGCATAATCATAAATTCCTGTACATCTACAGTGTTGGCAGCGTGTGCACCGCCGTTTAGAATGTTCATCATAGGTACAGGCAGTCGGTTGCCTGAAATGCCGCCTAAAAATCTGTATAGAGGCACGCCCAAAGCTGTAGCAGCAGCTCTTGCTGCAGCAATAGATACAGCCAAAATAGCATTAGCGCCAAGCTTTGACTTGTCCTTTGTGCCGTCGGCCTTTATCATAGCCTTGTCCACTGCGTAAATGTCGGTAGCGTCCATACCTGTAATTGTATCGTTAATAATTGTGTTAATATTTTCAACAGCCTTTGAAACGCCCTTGCCAAGGTATCTTGACTTGTCGCCGTCTCTAAGCTATAATGCTTCAAATTCGCCTGTAGAAGCACCGCTTGGCGCTGTACCTCTTGCTACAGTACCGTCTGCAAGAGTTACCTCAGCCTCTACTGTAGGGTTGCCTCTTGAATCAAGTATTTCTCTTCCTATTACCTTTTCAATTTCAAAATATGACATTTTGCAAAACTCCTTGCTATGCAGACATCCTTCCGGAAGGTTAAGCACTCCTTCCGGGAAAATAAAAAAGAAGCTAAACTTTTCAATAAGGAGCCCACATGATTTATTCTAGTGGTTAGTCACAACTAACCACTAGAATTATAATACATCACATTATTAAAATCAATAGCTTTGCAAACATTTTTAAAATTTTACTTATTTTTAATCATTTAAAGCACCTTTAATAAGTAAAAGCCCTGTGTGCCATACCCCGAATGTGGATTACATTGAATTTTTATGGTTTAATACGCCTTAAGCATTTTTACAAAACTTCGCAAATATTACGAAAAGGCAGTATCCAATATCATCATTAACATAAAACCTACAGCCACCCCTACAGTGCCTATGTTTGAGTGTTTACCTGACTGGGACTCCGGTATAAGCTCTTCGGTTATAACATAGACCATTGCACCGGCCGCAAACGAGAGAAAATACGGCAATATAGGTGTTGTAATTTCTGCAAACATTATGGTAAACAGTGCACCTATCGGCTCTACTACACCTGACACCACACCTAATGCAAAGGACTTTGGCTTTGAAAACCCGCCTGCATTAAGCGGCATTGAGATAATAGCACCCTCCGGAAAATTTTGTATAGCTATGCCTATCGCCAAAGAAAATGCACCGGCAAAGGTTATGCCTGTGTTATCCAAAAGACAGCCTGCAAAGGTAACACCTACTGCCATACCCTCCGGAATATTGTGCAGCATTACAGCAAGCAAAAGCATAGTGTTGTCGGATAGGCTGGCCTTTACACCCTCGGGCTTATTACTGTTTAAATGCAAATGGGGAATAAGACTGTCAAGCACCAGCAAAAAAGCTATACCAAGCATAAACCCTGCTAAAGCCGGCACCCAGCTTACAACTCCCTGCTGCTGTGCCATATCTATAGAGGGAATTAACAGCGACCACACAGACGCCGCCAGCATAACCCCTGCCGCAAAACCCAGCATAAGCCTTTGCAATTTTTCGTTAATTTTATTCTTTATAAAAAATACCAACGCAGAACCAAGGGTTGTTCCTAAAAAAGGAATCAGTAAAATAACAGCACCTTGTATAATCATTTTATTTCACCGTTTTTTAAACCTGCCATTTTCACAAGCACCTGTGGAAGCCTACGGAGCAAATGCCGTTCCTTTACTGTAAGCGAGCTGTGGCTGTAGTCCGACATTTTTTTAATTACATATATATTCATTCATCATCACTCCTCTATAAAATATACGAAAGATTTTTAAATTTAGACTATAATAGAGTTAGTCTAAACTAACTCTATTATAGCACATAACCTTTCCGTATTCAACACTTAACCGCAAAAGGAAAAGCAGGCCCTAACCTTGGCGGAAAAGACCTGCTTAAATATTCTCTATTTATAGCTTAAACACAAATTACTTTATATCCTGTGGAAGAGAAATATTATTCTCTGTTTCCTTGTCGAAAATATGAAGTCTGCTTAAGTCAAATGCGATTTTAATAGTATCGCCAGGCTTAGCCTTTGAAGTAGGAGCAACTCTGGCTGTAACTGAAGCTGAACCAACTGTTAGGTACAGATAGATTTCAGCACCCATAAGCTCAGTAACCTCTACCTTTGCCTCCATAGCGTTAGCATATCTGTTAATGCTGTCATAATCGTCATAAACATTTTCAGGACGAATACCAAACACTACTTCCTTACCAACATAGTTAGAAAGCTCAGAGGCTTTTTCTGAAGGTACAGCAAGAGTAATACCGTCAAATGACAATGTGTATGTTTCACCGCTCTTACCAACTGTAGCGTTAATGAAGTTCATCTGTGGTGAACCGATAAATCCTGCAACAAACTCGTTAATTGGGTAGTCGTACAAATGCTGAGGTGTGTTTACCTGCTGTACAATACCGTCCTTCATAACAACGATTCTTGTACCCATTGTCATAGCCTCTGTTTGGTCATGAGTTACATAGATAAATGTTGTACCCAATCTCTGGTGAAGCTTAGAAATTTCTGTTCTCATCTGTGCACGCAGCTTAGCGTCAAGGTTTGACAGCGGCTCATCAAGCAAGAACACCTTAGGGTCACGGACAATAGCTCTACCCAGAGCAACACGCTGTCTTTGACCACCGGAAAGAGCCTTTGGCTTACGGTCAAGAAGATGATCGATGTCAAGAATTCTTGCAGCCTCTTCAACTCTTCTGCGGATTTCTTCCTTTGGAGTTTTTCTTAGCTTCAGACCAAACGCCATATTGTCATATACTGACATATGAGGATACAACGCATAGTTCTGGAATACCATTGCAATATCTCTGTCCTTAGGTGCTACATCATTAGCTACAACATCACCTATAGTAAGAGTACCCTTACTAATATCCTCCAAGCCGGCAATCATTCTAAGTGTAGTAGATTTACCACAGCCTGATGGGCCTACAAGAATAATAAACTCCTTATCTTCAATTTCAAGATTAACATCTGATACGGCTTCAACTCCGCCGTCATAAATTTTGTAAATGTGTTCAAGCTTTACACTAGCCATTTCACAGTACCTCCTAATTCTCCTTGCAAGTAACAGCAAGGTGTATTGTTTCACACAAAGTAGTATATCACTTTTATTTTCAACTTGCTAGTAAATTTTTTACTAAATATTTAAGTAGGGATTTTACAAATCCGACAGTATGCGAAAAAAATTTATTAATTTTAGTGCGTTTTGCCGAATATTATATTATTTATCTCTAGTTTATTAAGCGAAATAAGACTTCCTTTGTCTAAATTGCCGGGTAATTTAAGTCCGCCTATGGAAATTCTTTTCAGATATTTTACCCGTTTTTCTCTTACTGCAAGCATTTTTTTAACCTGATGGAACATACCCTCGCATACCTTGACATAAACGGCATTTTCATTTTCGGGCACTTTGCTTAAAAAGGCTTGCTTACACCGTGTGCCGTCTTTAAAGACTATGCCGTTCTTAAACGCCTCTATATCGTCATTATTGATAGGTGAATCAATAAGTGCGTAGTAGGTTTTATACACCTCTTTGCCCGGTGAGGTTACTCTGTGTGCAAAATCACCGTCATTTGTAATTAAAAGCAGTCCCTCTGTGTCCTTGTCCAGTCTGCCGACGGGAAAAAGTCCTTTTCTTTTGTATTGTGCCGGCAATATGTCAATTACTGTTTTTTCGTGCTTATCCTGCGTAGCACAAATTACGCCTGACGGCTTATTCATCATATAATAGACAAGCTCCTCTGCTCCGGCTACTTCTCCGTTTAGCCTTACAACATCACTGTCGGTATTCACCTTAGCGTTTGGAGATTTTACAACAGCATCGTTTACCGTAACCTTCCCTTTATAAATCAGCTTTTTTACATCGCTTCTGCTGGCTGTTCCCTGTGACGCCAACAGCTTATCAAGTCTGACTAAGCCCATTTTTCCTCCTGTTAATTTTGCTTTTCTATGCTTTTATCGTCCAAAGCAGTCATAACACCGTTAAGCTGAGGTGTGCATAAATCCCCTGCAATAACCCTTCCTCCGCTTACAATTACATCAGCCTTAACCTCTGCACCGGTAGGGTAGTTTAATACATCGTATGTATAGCGTACCGCCTTACAGCCCTTGCTGTACTCAAGGTTAAGCCCCTGCTGCTTTTGCAGGGCGTTATACCTATTGTAAACGGCGTTAAATTCAGACGGGATTTTTATATCGACCTTTTCCTCTGTGCTTTTATCAATTTCCAGCCCAAATTGATTTAAAAAATCCTGCACAGAAAAGCTTTGCGTAATTTCTAAGCTGTATTTGCCCACCGTGTCGCAATAAGCTGTAGTAGGTGCAAAATTAAAGGCTGTAAATCTCATAATAAGCAGCAGTAGAAAGAAAAGCAGTATTGCCGCACCTGCCACACCCTTTTTAGAAAGCTTTTTAATTATAAACATAGATACATCCTCCGTTTTTAAGGCTGCAAGCCTGTACTTACACAAACAATATATGCCGTGGGAAAATATATTATGTCTTATAAAGCCTACCTGCAAAATGTAATTACGCAACTAAAATTCACTTATTTTTTAAGTCTTTCCTCCGCCTTAGCCAAGAATTTTTCAATCTTAACAGAAAATCTTTGGTGTGTGCCCTTTGCTATAAGTCCGGCGTTGTCATATGCCTCTACGGCAAATTCAAAACGCCTGCCGTCACTTTCTGTAAGCTCAGCGGTTGCATACACCTCTGCTCCCGAGGCAGTGGCTGCCAAATGGTCTATACTTATGTTTGTTCCTACCGTAGTACAGCCCTCTGGAACATACTGTTGCGCCAAAGCAGAGGCCGCCTTTTCCATTAAAGCTACTACCATAGGCGTAGCGTAAACCTGCACCGAGCCACTGCCTACACTGCACGCAAGCATATCGTCTGTAACCTTTGTTTTTTCTGTATGTTTCTTACCAATTTCAATTTCCATAAAGCATTTTCCTTTACCAAACAGTCTATAATGTGTATAATTATTATAGCTTATGTATTGGCAAAAAATCAACACTAATAAAGAATAAACAGGACAAGCTATTATGAACAACAGCACAACAGTAAAAAACAGAATATGCTTTTTAGACGAGCTTCGGGGACTGGCGGTAATAGCTATGGTTTTGTACCATATACTGTACTCAATGTCGTTTATATTTGCACTAGAATTCAGCTACCCTGCCATGCGTGCGGTAATACCCTACGAGCCCGTAATTCCGATAACATTTATAAGCATATGCGGCATATGCTGTTCCTTCAGCAAAAGCAACCTTAAGCGTGGTATTATTCTTTTAGGCATTTCATTGGGAATAACACTTGTTACCTGTATAATAATGCCGGAGCAAGCCATACTCTTTGGTATTCTCCACTTTTTAAGCATAGCCCTTATTATTTACGCCCTTCTGCAAAAGCCTATTAGTCACATACCGCCATTTGCCGGATTATGTATTTGTTTGGCTTTATTTATAATTTGCTTTAATATTCCCAAGGGATACATCGGCTTTGAGCCGTTTTACTGCATACAATTGCCTAAACAGCTGTATCAGCTTTACCCACTGTCCTTTATAGGCTTTCCAAGCGGTGATTTTATCTCCTCTGACTATTTCCCAATATTCCCATACATTTTCTTGTTTTTCGGAGGAGCTTTTGCAGGGAGAATTTTAAAATTAAAGGGTGTGCCAAGGTGGATGTACAAAAAGCTATGCCCTCCTCTTGATTTTATAGGCAGGCACGCACTAATAATATACATTGTTCATCAGCCTGTTATAATAGGTGTGCTTTATATGTGCCACAGTGTCTTTAACATCTTTTAATTGCATTGCAGTTTAGGGTTTGTATTTAGTTACAACCCTATTTTCATACAGCTAACACTGACTTTTATCCTTAATTTGCACAGGTACTTGCTCTGATTATGTTTTTTGGTAAAAATCCAATATTTTTCAAAAAGGTATTGACAACAGTAATTCTTTTTGATAAAATAGTTATCGTCGCTTAAGGCGATATTACAAACTGCAATTTGCGGATGTAGTTTAGTGGTAGAACTTCAGCCTTCCAAGCTGATCGTGTGGGTTCGATTCCCATCATCCGCTCCACACGAAAAGGTACTCAAAAATGAGTACCTTTTCTTTTTGCAAATTTTAATGTAAACTTATAGTACAGTGGCAACTCTAAAACTTTATGTTTGCAAATTTTCACGAACACACGAACATAAATATATAGAAAAATTCTTGTAAACGCAATTCTCAATCAATATCTAAAAGTAAAGTTTTAGTTGTAACTGACCGGTAGGGGCGGATATTATCCGCCCGCATTGATGAATTAATATGTTTATGCCCATATGTTTTGACATAACATAAATTGTGTATCCAATTTTGCACGCAATGCGTGCAATCGTGTGCATTGCACACGATTGGGAGAACACGGTTCTCCCCTACATTATTTCGGTAACTATGGTTCATTTATACGGTTTATTTCTATCATAGTATTTGTATCTTTACTTGGCGGGCGTCCGATGAACGCCCCTACTGACACGCATATACTTTTATATATAATATGGTCGGGCAACACGGATTTTCATTTTGCAATCCATATACCCGACCATAATTTTCAACTTTCCATTTTCAATTTTCAATTGAACTGCGTTTACCAATACACAATTATTCTAATACAGAATTATATTAAAATCAAAACTTTTTCTTCAATTTGGCAAGCTTTTTTTCGGCATCTTTATATCCGCCTTTGACGGCTTTTTCATAGGCTTTTACTGCCTCTTCCCTATTGCCTGTTTTTGCATAATATTCACCCAATGCGAATGATGCTGACGCTATGCCGTTATCGGCGGCGATTTTATAGTACTCCATTGCAAGTTTCGGATTGCGGGTAACACCTCTGCCGTCCATAAGAATATCTGCAATTTTGGATGCTCCATTCGCACTGCCAAGGTCTGCGGCTTTTTTGTACCACATAGCCGCCTGTTCGGGATTTTTGACACCGTTCACGGAAAATTCAGCCATCCACAATACGGCAGGAAGATAATCGAAATCGGTTGCAAGGGTATTCATTATATTTTTAGCACGGGCAACGGTTTCAACGGTCGGATTTTTCAAAAGCCGTCTTGCCTTCATGTATTCAAGCTCGCACATTTCTTTTCTGTTCTGAACGCTTGTACCGTGCAGAATCGTGCTTACATCGCTCTTAAATTCGCCGTCATTCGGTTTTTCAGGGGACTGATGTTTTTTCATTTTATCAAACAAGTTCATGACTCTCCTCCTTACCGTTTTCTGCTTATCATATATTTTACTTCAATATTACGAATACACAATTTTTATCATATCAAAACATTCAGAAAAACATATGATAGCATCAAGACTGGCGGATGATATGTGCAGTGTAGTAACATAGTATACAACAGTGCAAAGACATAGTATACAGTTT